>Ga0210393_10000061_pt1 | contig 128903 bp, 209 predicted proteins | sample IncBWC27OmetaG_FD_160068 | JGI IMG/M metagenome (GOLD analysis project Ga0210393, IMG submission 160068) | Forest soil microbial communities from Barre Woods Harvard Forest LTER site, Petersham, Massachusetts, United States - Inc-BW-C-27-O ... | reverse complement strand
GCTGAGGGAGAGAAGGAGAGAAGGAGAGAAGGAGAGAAGGAGAGAAGGAGAGAAGGAGAGAAGGAGAGAAGGAGAGAAGGAGAGAAGGAGAGAAAGAAGGGTACCTAGCTTGTGCGAAGCTTGTTACTTCTAAGTTCCGCTTCCATTGCAGTCTGTTCATCGACCGTTATTTGTTCCCACCACGTATCGAGTTCCTCAGCGCGGTCGGCTTCTTCATCTTGATCGAGTTCGTCAGAAATCGCTCGGGCAATCCAAAGCTCGCGAACAAGCTCTCGATATCGACGAACAGCGTATTCACTCATGCTATCTTTTTGACCGTTTTGATTTTGTCGGTTTTATCGGTTTCGAAAGTTGCATGCTTATCCGGTTCTTTCCCAATGACCATATGTACCCACTACGGATGGTGGTGTGCAGTTGTTGCGAGATCGTGAGGTACTCTACAACTCAGCGGCAGTGTCGTCTTCTGGCGCGTGACGGTCGCAGGTGATGCTTTCCCATTCGTTCGAGTTCACGCGCCAGCGTCCAGGCTTGCCGCATTCTTCGCACGTCTTGCTCGCCCTCTCCTCGGCCTTCGCGACGACAGCGGCGATGCGGGGATCATCCTCGGGTCTCGTGTAAACGGTAAGGCGTGCGTACTTCTCCTTGATGCCGATGGTGAAGGCCTTCGCGAGTCTCTCGTCGAGGACGAGGATCTTTTCGATGTCGCAGATCAGCTCTTCGACGATGGGGTGCCAGCCAATGCCGCACCCAAGTCTTCCGAGGGTCTTGGTGGTGAGCGGTGCTTTCTTGGCTAGATGGGCGAGGAACTTTGTCTGCTCAGCTTCGGCCTTCTGCCAGGAAGGCTGAGTCATTGATGCGATGGCCTCAACAACAGCCGCCCCGCTCTCCTCAATCGACCGTGGCGGCGCAGACATTCCGGCTTCCAAGTCTTCAGCGAAAGCACGCCCGATGTTCGTTACCTCTTCGGCAGGATTCCCTCTCTTTGCGCGCTTTGGCTCACCAACGTATTTGCGTCGCATCCAATGAAAGCCGTCTCCACGTGCCTCCAGTTCCAGCACTGCGACGCCATCATTCTTGTGAAGCGCAATGCCCAGGAGAAAACAGTCTGACCCGAGATTCTTCGTCACCGGATACAGTTCGCCTTCGCAGTGTGGACACTGATCGCTAGTTGAATTGAGCACGACAGCTCCGCAGTGGTCGCAGTCTGCGATGCACACCGTCGCTACCGTCGCTGGCAATTCGTCACGCTCCTTCTTCACCTTCGCGAGTTGAACAGTGAGGCAGCGCTCGCGATTGTGATACGAGCCGTCGCTTTCCTCCAATTGCGTGGCGTTCGGAACCTCGCTTGCATTTGCGTACGTCTGCAACGTTGTCCCGCATCCAGGGCAGGTGTGCATGATTTATCTTCTCACGATTTCGTCGAGAAAACGACACCACAACATGTAGTGGCATCCACTCGGTTGGGGGAAGGAACCGGATAAGCAGGGAAAGTTGAAAGCCCGAGCAATGGCACTCCTCGGTCGGACCGAACATTGGGTCGCGCCACCATCCACAAAATCCACCTTCGCCATACAGATGTTGGCCGTATGGAATAGCGACACTGCTGTGGCATTCCTTGGAGTGTCCACATTTGTTGCAATATAGGTCACTCATTTTATTATCCTGAGGCGGTGGCGTTGAGGACATGGTCGCGCCAGCGACGAAAGTAGCTGAAGACAACTCGCTGGGTAGTTTCGCGAGCCTCACCGTCTTCGACATAGATGGTTGGCGTGTCTTCATTGAAGACAAGGGCCTTGGTATCTGGGTTCCTGCCCTGACGAACGCGTTTGCTGATGACTTCTTCACCGTTCTCGCCGTCTCTCCAGCGCAGGTTGCTCTTGTCGCGGCTCTTGGTCTCGTAAGACTTGAAGTTGATGGCCATGAGCTCGCCAAGCTTAGGAGGTTGATCGGGTACTCGAATGGTTTCACCACGTTTGAGTTTTTCGAAGTTTTCAGCCGTGTGCTTGCTTTTGTGTAGTCCCTTGATGTGTACGAGTTCGGTAGCGCAACCTGGACATTTGGGTTTGCCCTTCTCGTCTTCTTCATCTTTGAGCGTACACGTGTCGACATGGTGGTCTTCGAAGTATTCGCCTTTGACAAGTGACGTGAGCCTATAAGATTTTGGGCTATCGAATTCACCGGCAAGGCGACTGATGTTCGCGTGTTCCTGCTTCCACTCGCCCAATTCCTTGCCCGATGGCATATCTACATCGCATATCACACTGTCGGTGTTGTGGAGCAGTACTCTTCCGACGCCATCAACGAATGTGTGAGCCCCTTGAACTTCTAGGTCATAAACATATTTTGATTGGTTCTGCTCTATCTCTATGTGAGTGGTTTTTCTGGTTCTGCCAGAACCGGCAGGCCTCGTTCTAAGCGACCAAACTTTTTTGTCCGCGCGATAATTTATCGCGTGCTCTATTGAGAGTTGATCTAGCAGATATGAGAGTCCAGCCGTTAGTTCTTGGGATTTAGTCGTGTAGCATACTTGACCAGTTTCGATTATTTCACCTCCTCTTTTTGACAGTATTCTGTGACCGTCTCCTTCTAGAAGCTTTTCCCAGAGTATCATCGCGTCAGTCGCGGTCAGGTCGTATACGAATGATGGCAGCTTCTTTCCGTCGGATCGTCGCCCGCCAAGTGCTGCGAAAAAACATGAGAGTGGAGCTGCGCCGGAGCGTAGTGCGAACATTCCGCTTCCTGGTTTGCCAGCTTCGACGTCGCGAGATGTCTCATATATCTTGGCATTCGAATGCGGCGCGATGATTTCCATGTCGTGAAGTAAATTTTCGAGCCATTCTCGGCGGTTTTGAGCAATTGAAAAGAGCCAACGATTTCCCTTCTCGTTAGGAAAGCTGGCGCTTCCTTCTGAAATGTAAGCGCCAAGTAGGCGTAAGAGTGCACCGATTTCTGGGGTATTTGGGCGGTAGAACCGTTTGAATCTTACTTCCCCATGAATGCCTCGGTGGGCATCGTCGTTGGCGTTAGAGGATCGCGCTCCGTGTTTTTTGATGCGACTGCGCGTACTGATAACGGATTTCTCTGTGGTTTTGATTCCGGATTTCTTGGCTAATTCGACGACTTGTTTAGCAGTAATCGTGAGTGGTTGATTCATGATGAAGTTCGCTTTTATCGCTTCTCCACCGATGGTTCGCCAGCCCTTTATGGTTATGTAATCGTCGTGGGCTTCAAACTCTAGATTTGTTATATTGCCATATTTGTTGCTACTGAAGTCTTTCAGAAATTCAAACAGGTCGATCGTTTCATCTGTTCTTGTTGATGGTGTAGCTTTGAGTTTGATAAAGTTGGCACCATTTGCAACGAATTTTTCTGGTACGATTGCGGTTCTGGGGTCACACATAATGCCATGATCTGTGGTTACAGATGTTTGGCCCTGCTTATTTGAAATTAGCCACGTCGTCTTGTGGGTTTGGTGTCTAATAATTTGCTTTAGTGGAAACCATCCCTGTGTGCCGTCGGAGGTCATTGCAAGCGCTTGCCAATTATCAGTAACGGCAAATTCTTTTTCTGCTGGGATTTTGTCAGCCTTGAATCGTTCCCACAATTTCTGGATTGGTTCGATTATCACTCGGTTTTGCGGCGAGCGAACTATGGTTGTACGGTCACCAGTGACACTGTCTGAGTAGTATACTCGACCACCAAGTGATTCGACCTTTTGCATTTGAAGCCACAGGGCTTCACGGGCGAGTGCGGTGATGTGAGATCCGATGTGCGGCAAGAAGTAATCAGCTTCGTTGTATTTTGGTCTGCGCCATAAGATGGGCTCGTCATCTTTGGCGTAAGCGAGTTCTTCGGGTGATACCGCTTGGGCGCCCTCTGGTTCACTTCCGATAGGAGCACTGAAAAGCTCATCTCGTTCGGGGGACATCAAGAATTTTCCGTACAAAGAGTTCCCTACTAATTTGCACGTTTCAGACATGGGCTTATTATTTTTTGCTTTGGCATCCGCTCGTTTTGCAAATATGTCCTCCATCATCGATCTAATCAACGGAGACGATAGATACCAAACGCTTCGGTGAATAAGAACTATGTGCCCTCCAATTTCTTCTATGTGTTTTAGCTCGCACCAGTCCCAACGCCCATAAAAGGTTCCCACTGGGAAAACTAGTTTGTCATCGTAGATGACTGCCAGTGGAGGGATATTGACAGTTTCTGGAATATAGACGATGGCCTCTACAAATCCAATGAGTCCATCATCTGCATACCCTTTGCACTCTTCAAGTGTCTGTGGTCCTCGTCCAGGTCCGAAGGAGTACTGAAGCTTGAGTGGCATCGGCTCCGTCATTGCGGCGGCGTAGCTCGAGTTGCGGTCGTAGTATCTGAGTTTTCCTTCCTTTTCTTGATGGTGAAACACTTCCGTATGTCCACCCTTGCGAGCGCCGGTTGGAGAGATCGAAAGCCATGCGTGTAGGCACCCATAAGGTGCTGCGGGACAAGGAGGTCTTTCTTGCTGAGCGTTCGGGCAACTTTTGAAGCATTTTTCCTGGCGGCACATTCCACAGAGGCATCGGCATCCGGGGAAGTGTCTTTCGCGAGGAATTCCTGGTTTCCCATGAAAAGGATTAGGCTTTCCGTCTATGACCTCGGCTTTGAGGAATCGTGTTAGGTACTCGCGTCTAAATAAGTCCATCGATGAAGATGGGAGTGTCATTTTGAGATGACCGCCCAATATGTCGAGTTGTTTTCGTAGTTCATCCACGAGCCCTACTACCGTTTTGCAGTCTACACTGTTGTATTCTTCCCACGCTTTTCTCTCTTTGGTAGGAGTAGAAAGACCGCCAAGAGATTCGTTCATTTTGATTTTACGCGTGTCTAGTACCAGCTTCTTTCCAATCGAATCTAGCGAGCCCGGCATGAGTCTCATCGAGTCTCGGAATACCCACTTACGAAGTCTACGCCTTTTGGGTTGTTTTTCCTTGTCTGCTACAGGCGCGGAATCATCTTCGTCATCATCGAAAGGTCGATCTTCGTTTTCTACTTTGAAGTCACGTTCAGTGATTTCAAGCTCTAGCAGTTGAGAGCCTGAGGCAATGATACGAACATCGAAGTCTCTGGCGTACTCTGGTCTACGTAACAATCTGAGGAAATGAAGGGCATCGAACCCTCCGAGGTTGTGTCCGTAGATGACGACCTTTGGATGTTTTTTGCTACGCGCTCGATATTGAAGTTTTCGTCCTTCTGGCGACTCCGTTAGCCACCTGAAGAACTCACGCACGCAGCCACCATCCTTGAATGCACGCTCTGGATCGTTTGGGTTGAGATGCAATTCATCGAAGAAGCTTTTGTATTGCCCATTTACGTAAACGCCAACCATGAAGGGTCGTTCGAAGCCCATCTCTTCTGAGAGAGGTTTTTTGCTTTCGATGTCGGCAGCGGCTGCAACGGTTTCGCGGTCTGGTCCGGGTTCGAACGGACGAAGGAGGCGGCTTATTCTCATGTTTTTGCCCGCGCCATTCTCACGTGCGTACCCACAATAGCGATGGGTGCATTTCCTGGAAGCATGCCGCGAATGTTGTTGATGGCTTTTGCAATAGCTTCGGGGAGCTTGTCTTCCGAATTCACAGATTCTGTACTGAAATAGAACATGGTAAGAGGCGTTTTGCTTTTTACAGGTTTTTGGCTGTAGTCCCCGTCAGGTGGGTATTGAGTGACAGCTGCGATTACAGTGTAAAAGCGATTTGGGTTTCTGACGGTACGGTTTTCATCAGGGATCACGGAAGCTTTTATGGATGCTTCTGCAAGGTCTTCGTCTTTTTGAATTACTATTGGCTCAGTGATGTGCTTGTCGAATCGAACCTCTTCTCGAATCGCTTTCCAGGCTTCATCATTGAGTGCATTGTCGAGGTCCCGCAGCATCCTTTCAGGAGTCGGTATTTTTCTTCGTTCTTCTTCCGCTGCTGCTCGGGCTCGCTCGTCTTGTTCGAGTTCTTTGGCATGTTCGCGTTCCTGCTTTCGAATGCGTGCCTTGCCCAGCGGAGAGAGCTTTTTGAAATATTTCTGCTGAACGTCTTCGCTGAGATCGCTCCACGAGCTCAGGATGAAGAGGTCTTGTTCGGTGAGTTTCTTTTTTGGCTTAGTCTTTGGTTCCGACGGTGTTTTTGCTGCGAGGACTTTGCGTGCGTTGGCGCTCAGCTCTTTGAGGTACTTTTTTCGAGTACTCGGCTGGAGGTGGTTACGCTCAAGTGACTTGAGGATGAAACTGTCTTTGGCTGACAGTTTTTTGGCAGAGGCTTTTGACTGCGCCTGTTGAGGTTTGGCCTTGGCCCTGGCCTTCGTCTTGGCCTTCGGCTTCGGCGGCTCGTAGTACTTCTTGGTCTTGCGCTTGAGGAGGGTCTTGACCGCATCGGGCACGCCGCGCTCGAGCCATCGACGTACGGCGCTCGCGGAGACTTTCAGTGCGCGCGCTGCCGCGGCTTTGCTACCTTGCTCACGGGCAAGGCGTTGAAGGCGAGCGCGGTTCGAGACGCTCAAGAGGTCACAGCTTAGCGATTACAGTTTGGCTTCTGAGACACTTGCAAACGCCAACCGGAAAGCCGCGTTCATTGAGATCATCGATGTCTTCTTTGGTTGGACTGTCGATGCGTTTTACAGAACTGCCGCGCTTCGCTGTTCGAAGCATCTGGCATGTATCCGAATGTAATCGCGCAGCAAGGTGGTTTGGTCCCGTCGTCTTGAAGAGCAGCACAGTTGTCATGGCTGCGTGCGTTCGCGGCAGTACGTGTTGGCTTGGTGGATGACGTACTCGTTGAGCGCGCTCGTGATCGCCGCGTGCAGCGTCTTTCCGGTGCCGAAGTAGATGTGTTTGAACCTGGACTGGTGGTAGCCGAGGCGAACGGAGTACGTTTCGTCTTCGCCTTGCCACGCGAGGCTCAGGACCCGGAGCCTGCTTTGGGCGAGACGCTTATCGACCTCGCCGAACGTCGTGTCCCCAGTGATGGTGGCACTGAAGCCTATGCCGACCATCGCTAGACCTCCTTCGCCACGGCGCCCCAGATGGCGGCGAGCTGGTTGGCCTTGTCGGGCGGGAACTTCGTCGCCTCGTTCTTCTCGCGCACAAGCTCGAGCGCCTCGCCGATCGTCTTCTCGACGATGCGATTGGCGGTGGGAGCGTTCACGATTTCGCCCGCGACGAGCTCGCGCGTCTTATAATAGACCGTTTTCAAGTAGTACGGGACACCGTGTCTCTTCGTGACGACAACGGCGCGTTTCGTCACTGGGATTGGCTTCCCGGAGCGCATGAGGCCGATGAGCTTTCGAACCTCCTCACAAGTGGAATGGTCGATGCAGCGGCACATCGGCGGCATCGAGACGAGCACGTTTTTGCGCCCGCAGCTCGAACACTTACCTGTGGAGGAGGCTTTTATGCCGTTGCTCGGCGGAGCTTTCGAATTCGGCCGCGGTTCGACGGGCACGTATGGGATCGGCGTCGAGTTGCCGTGGATGCCGTTCTTGTGAATGCCGTTGACCTTGAGCTTGCCGTTTGCTCTGCCTTTGGGTTTGGCTCTGACCTCGCTCTTGGCTTCGGAATCGAAGGAGACGAGAGGTGTTGACGCCAAAGAGGAAGACTGTATATTGCACGGGTCGAGCGGCATGAACGCTCTCCTGGCCCACTGTGCTCGTCGCGGAGCCAGTGGGCCTTTTTTCTGTGGGTATTGTCAGTCCGCGTTCGCGTATCGGACGCGTGAAAGGCGAGTAACCTGTATGCCACAGCCGATCGAAAATGGGCAAGTCCTCTGCGTCAGGTTCTGCTCTTTGACGATTCGTCCCGACGGCCGAAAAGGTCTGCCAAATTTTCACGGACTTGAAGAAGTACTTCAAGGTTATTTGTATTCTACAACTTAGTGGAAGCGCTGGGAATCGAACCCAGGTCCAGCAAGTTTCGTATCCCATCATCTACGTACATATTCGGTGATTGGCTCCACCGACAGAAGGGGCTGAATCGGTTTCCCGATTTTCACCGTCCACCAGCGAGGTTTTGCGAGACTCGCGCTCGTAATGGGTAATGGTGACTCTGTTGGGTTCACACCAATGACGATACCGAGTCGTCTACGTCATTGATGGCGAAGCGGTTCTTAGGCCGCGTTCGCGATTGCGTTGTCGTTCGCAATTGGGCTTGCTCGATTGGTCAGACCGGATCGAGCGCCGCTCATACGCAGATGGGATCTTCCTCTCACTGTCGAAACCATTTCGCTCCCGTTAGTATCGAAGACTCCTTGTCCAAAACTTAGCGCAAAGTGACGTCCTCGCCAAGATCGTCGGCATCGGGTGCTTCGGGCGGAGGCGGCGGCTTCGGTTTTGCTTCGCGGCCGAAGACGGCCTTGTGTCGTGATTGGTTTCTACGGAGCGGTCCTTGCCAGCGCTCCCAGCGATGGAACATGCCGCAGAGGATGCAGGCGTCGCGAAATCCCTTCGACGAGACGTAGACGACGTTTTCGCCGAGCGGCTTGGACCAGTCGCAGACGATGTAGCTGCTGCTCCCGTGGAGCATCACCTGGAAGTTGCCGAGCCTGAGGGGTTTGCCGTGCACATCGGTCGGAAGGAGAATGAGTTTTGAGTAGAAAGTCGCGCCTTTGTAGCGCGGGGCCTTCTCGATGACTTGGCCCTTGTCGTCCTTCCATTTCCGGAAAGACCTCTTCGCAAACCCCACATCCTTGCGAAGCCCTGGAAGAATCGCTTGAGGCTCGACCTCTTGGTCTTCGAAGTCGTAGACGACTGGGCGTCCCGAGTAGTTGGGATCGGCTTCGTAGAGCGCGAGCTGCTTAGCGCTCCCGACATCGACCCAGTCGCGTCGACGATTGCATGGCTCGTCGCAGCCATTGAGACTACTATCAGTTGTTTGGGCGGCGCTCATGGTTTGCGTTCTTTTATGATGTATTCAGGACGGTCCGGTCCTTGGCTAATCCAAGTTGGCATTTCAAGTTCGCACGGTACGCCGAAGATATAAATGCGGTAGTTTCCGATATGCGTTCCTTCCATTCTGAGACATCCAGGTATCTTCATAAGCATGGGAACTTCTTGGAAGTCGACGATGAATAATTTAGGACCTTTATGGTCGCGTAGGCGTTGGATGAAGTGCTGGAAGTATTTCCTGTCCCAGTCTTCTAAGTCTTCTAAGTCTTGAATCGGCGACCGTGCAAGGTAGCTATCGATCTCTTCTTCAGCGCTCACGTCAAACCGCTCTCAGCCTGCGGAGCGCTCGAGCGAAGCTCTCGTTGCAAAGCGCGCCTTCGCGTCTGCGTTGGATGTGGTCTACAACTTCACGCCCGGGCTTCTTCGTGAGCTTCATCGTCGCGAGCGCGACGACGAGCCCGCTGCGGTTGAAACCCGCAAAACACGTGCATAGTACATGTTTTCCGGCTCGTACGCGGCGCTCGACCTTTCCACTGACAAAGGCTGCTTCCTTGAGATGGGGCATCGTGAGCTCGCAGTCGTCACTCAGAAAACGAATGACCTCGATGGAACGCGGAAGGATGGGCTGGAACTCTTGCGCGCAGAGTACGACGACGTCGAAGCCGTGCATGTCGGCCGTGTGAACGGTGCTCGCAGCGCCTTGCCAGAGCGATCCTTGCTGAGTAGGAGGTTTTCCGCTGATGATGCGATCGGCGTCGAACGTCGCACGCGGAGGGTTCGGAACTGGGCGAGCTCTTCTGGGCGAGTAGTACACGGACTCCAGGTCGGGTGACGGAGAAGAAAATGAAGAGGTCATCGCGTTGTTCGGTGAGTGGCACGGCGGAATAGCCACGCGGGTCTCTTCCTGTAGAACGCGGCGGCGCGGCGAGCGGTGGAGTAGGCGATAGCGAGGATTTGCTTCGCGCTTCGCTTTCTTCGCCTCGTGCGATTTTCGTGATGAAGGGTGCGAACGTTCTTTTCGAACGCGGCTTGGGTGCAGCGATGAATGAGCGGCATGCCTCTTTCTCTCTTCTTATCGATGCTGGCTGCTCGAGGAAGCGCCGCTGGTGCCCATGGAGCAACTCGAGGCGCCCTGACTCATGAGGAAGGCCAAGAGCCCAGCCGCAAAACAGATGCGAGCGACGTCGGTGAAGGTCGCTCTAGAGAAGGAGGTGAGAGACAGATAGACGACGAGGCCGAGGATGCAGACGATGAGCGTGAGAAGTCCGACGACAGCCATGGGAACCTACTTTCGTTCCTCATGATACGCCTTTGACGGAAAACGGTCTACGATGCCGTCCGCGGCTCGCTGCCGCTGTTCGTTTTCGCAGGCTCTTCGGGCGATTGTTGCTGTTCTTGCACAGGCTGACGTGGTGCGATGGCAGCGGCTCGCGGCATGGGTACGATACGATGAGGGGCCGCAGGAGCCTGAGCTTGAGTTACGGGTGGAGAAGCCGCGTAGTGCTGGGGCTCAGGCTCTGGCGCGTTTTGCTGCTGTTGCTGCTGTTGCTGTTGCTGTTGCGGCTGTGGCTGTGGCTGCGGCTGCGAGCCTGTGAGCGGTTCGAGCAGGCTCGGATCAGGCGGCATGCCCGCAACCCAGCGCTGAGCGATGCCTTGCAGAACGAACTCGGTTTGGACGATGTCTTCGAGGTACTGTTTGTTGATCTCGAGCGCTTGACCAACGACAGCGTACCACTTGCCGAGCATGTCGACGTCGGCGGCAGCGCGCGCCCTTTGCTCGGGGGTCATCTGCGGATCTTGCATCGCGTGGTGAGCGGCGTTGGCGAGGTTGCCACATTCATTTTGAAGCCTCTGGAGCACGCGTCTTCGACCACGAATCTCTTCGCCGTAACGAAGGATGCGACCTTCGCTTTGGTCTTTGAGCTCTGCGAGGCTCGCGATGGGAGCAAAGATCTGAGGACGACGGTGCGGTGGACCGCCAAATGGCGGCTGCTGCGGGTTACCGTAGGGAGGCTGTTGCGGGGGCGGGGGCGATTGCATGGAATTGGACCTCTTTGAAAGCGTTATCCTGTTTCACTGATGGGCGGTGTAGATGTCAAGACCTCTTTTGGACGTTGAGCATCGAGTAGCTCTTTCATTTTCGAGACAGGAGCACCGAGCAACCACATGAAGCAGGATGAGCATTGCCACTTCTCTCTGAAATCGATGAGCGCTGCAATTTCCCATTCATCGAACTGAGTTCCTGCATGTAACCATGGGTCGAGTGGACGTCTAGTAACTTGGGTGACGACATTGGCGCTTTCATGTCGCGCCTGGAAGTGGGTTCTCTTGCAGCCTTCGCATGGGGGTTCTTGCTTGGCTGCTTCGGTTTGTTTGTTTTCCCATTCCAGATGCGCTTGTCTCGCTTTGTAAGCTTGAAGTGTAGGTTGATGTCTTTTGAATAGCCGATAGATCCGTTCGGTTTCATCGGCGGAGGTCGAAATACCTTGTAAGACAGCGAGAACGGGAGTGTGCAATGGGTCAGCGGCAAAGAAATCGTAGAGCTGTTTATGAATTCCCTGCGCTGCTTTTTCGACTTCGGGTTTCAATTTTTTGATGAGGGATTCTACTTCTGATTTCTTGATTCGAAATCCACGAGCTGGCCATTGCGCTCTAGTCGCTGAGATGCGCTTTCCGACAATGGCTCGCCTGACCGATTCTAAACAAGTCAGACCTTTGATATTGTGCAACTTGAATTGGGCGGTAGCTTCTTCGATCGTAAGCAGTCCTTCATCGATGTCTTTTTGGGTTTGTTCCTCTAAAGTGAGTCGCTCTCGCGGCTTCGGTTTAGTTTTGGAACGCAGTTTTAGGCTGGCGTTCATCATCTTCGTCAATACTACTGCTTCACAGGACGGCTAGGCAAGGCTTGCGTCACGTAGTAAATGTAGGGCTATGGCAACCCTGGAATTCTCAGCCGAAACGAAGAGGCAGGTCTCGAACGCGATCGACGATGCGCTCTGCTACTCGAAACCGCTCGTCGGCGATGAGGCCGAGCTTGCGCTGCGCAAGATCATTCGAATGTCTCTCCGCCTCAAGGGCGGAATGCGTGACGAACCCGTAGGCGAGTGGTTCGAGCGAGATCTTCGAGGGCCTCACATATCACTCGATTCCGTCGTTCGTATCGTCGAGAGAGTCTGCTGTCACGATGCTTCGTTTCAGCCCGCAGGCGACATCATTTACGAGCTCGCGTTCCATTCCAAAGACCACGACAACCGCTCTCGTTTCATGTTCAAGGTGTACGGCGGACAAGAGACACAATCCATGGTCTTGTCTGGTCCCGGTAGTCGGGCCATGGGAATGTATGGTGGCGCTGCTGGTGCTGGCGGTCTCAATGCCCAGTTCGAGGCAGGCATCGCCGAACGGTTGATGCCTGCGGTCTTGGAATACGTCTCTAAGAAAGAAGCGCGTTTGGACGATCGAACGATGCATCTTCTCGACATCTACCAAAAGCGAGAGGTTCACCATGACAGCGTCCGTCAGGCGTATACGGACAAAGAGACCGCTGTTCGTGAAATCGAAATTGCAGCCCGAGGTCTCGAATACGAACAGAAGAAAAAGGAGAAGGCAGACGAGGAGGCCGAAGCGTTCAAGAAAAAGATTGTCGATAGCATTTTCGCCGGCCTCGAAAAGCACGGTCCAAAGCTCATGGTCATGGCTATGTCGATGTTGCAACGTCGAGGCGGCGAGTCACTGCCGCCCGAGTTCAACGAGTGGTATCAAGAGCAAAAGCGAGCAGCGAAAACCTCCAAGCCGAAAACGAATGGCGCAAACGGTGTGAACGGAGCAAAACCGAAGACGTCGCCAGAGGCCGGAACAGAGACCAAGACGGAGACCGCGTCTGGTCAAGTTCCAACGGACACAAAGGTCGAAGACGCAGAGGCAGAAGAGGTAGGGGCAGAGGCAGAAGAGGTAGGGGCAGAGGCGGAAGAGGTCGAGGAGGGCGAGCCGTCGGAGCTCGACAAGCTTCGGCTCTCGGTGGCCCTTCAAACAGCGTCGTTCTTCGCGCTCGTGCGCGCTCGTGGAAAGGAGGGCGTGATCCGCGAGGCGCTCGAGCCCGGACCGCTCCAGCTCTGGGATGCCATTGCAGACGCGTCGAGCTCCGAGGACGCTGCGTCGGATCAGGGCATTGCGCTCGTTGCGCACATGGCGCTCATGCTCGGCGCCATGATACAAAGTGATCCAGGCGTGGGGATCGTCATTCACCAAACGCTCGACGACTTTTGCAAAGTGGCGGCCGTGAGTCTCGTGAAGCTACTAGAGGAATATCATCAGGCAGGTGGAACGTGAGGACGCGTTGTAATTTCTGTAAGCGTGGCATTCTCGTTCAGGCTAGGCGAATGACTCGATGCGTGTGTGGAGCACGCAATTACGGAGTGCCAGTTTCAGTTCCGACACCTGTATTACGGTTTCCTCCATTCGTTCCGACGCCTAAACCCAAAAGCCGAAAACCCGATAGCGGTGGGAAGTAGCAGTGGACTACACCGGGGCGAAGCGTGACGGTGAAGACGAAGAGTCCATCGAGCACGCTTTCTTTCGCCAAGTGTGCGAAGACCTCATCGCACGTGTTCACCCAGTCGAGCGGCAAGGACCACGAGGCGCGTCTTCTTCGCCTCGTCGCCACGAGATCATTTCAAGTTGGCGGCTCGCTGGCTATCGCTTCGCGACGCATTTGCTTCCGGTAAAACATGTTCGCACCCCTGAGGAGCTTCGCTCGTTCGTTGACGGACTCGAGCAACGATTGAACGAGTACGAGCTAGAGCACGAAAGCAAGATGCCTTGGGTGGAAGCCAGTGGAGAGGTCGACTGGGAGAAGATCGAATCGAAGGCGCAGAAATTTCTTCGGCTCGCTACTCACGCAGGGACGCCTCTTCATGAGGCTACAGCTGCTAGCGCAGCAATCGTGAAGATGATCGTGAGCGGCGATCTTTCGCTCTTGTCATTCGAACGCGTGCATGATCTCGTGTGGAAGTACAAACGGCTCAAGGAAGCGTTCAAGGTCGCTCGCTTGAAAAATCCCTCGGATTACTTGTACGGAACCCGCGAACAGCGCGAAGATGGCGAACGAAATCGTTGACGCCCACGTGCCGATGTCAACGATTGCACGGCTCGTCGCAGCCATTGAGACCCGGTACGCAGGCGGCATCGTCGCCTTCAGCACGTGGAGTCGACGATTGCACGGCTCGTCGCAGCCATTGAGACACGACGAGGGCAGGTACAAGTGGGCGATCGTCTACGAGACGTCGACGATTGCACGGCTCGTCGCAGCCATTGAGACACGTGATGATGCCGTTGGGGAGCGCCACAGGTTGCGGCGGTCGACGATTGCACGGCTCGTCGCAGCCATTGAGACGAGGGTCCACACGAGTACGCTCACAGCGCCCGCCAGCAGGTCGACGATTGCACGGCTCGTCGCAGCCATTGAGACAGCCCACGAACGAAGGTGAGAGCAAAGGTGTCACCGCGTCGACGATTGCACGGCTCGTCGCAGCCATTGAGACGCAACTGTGCGCGAGCGTCTCGTCGGTGCCGCGCGCGTCGACGATTGCACGGCTCGTCGCAGCCATTGAGACCTCCCAGCAGGGATTCCAAGTACACGTGTCCTTGGGCGTCGACGATTGCACGGCTCGTCGCAGCCATTGAGACAGACCGCACCTGTCGTGCCGCCCGTCGCGCCGCTCACGGTCGACGATTGCACGGCTCGTCGCAGCCATTGAGACTCCTCTCTGGAGAGAGTTGTCATTCTGCGCTGTTATCGCTGGCATTGCGAAAGGTTCCCATTCGCTGCTGCTTTTCGGTCCGAAGACGTCTTGCTTTTTTCCATCTCCCCTCTGATTTCGCCGCTTTGGCATTGCGAGCGCCTCCGGCATTTTGCGCTTTACGCCACCGCTCGCAAAGGTTGTTGCTCGCACGCACGTCCTGGTCTTGCTTGGCACCACACGACGAGCACGTTACATCGATTTCAGTTTCCGCATCCAATCCACGATCGACGACGCCACACGCTGTGCACGTTCGCGTTGTATCTTCACATGGCGCAAGCTCGACACGTCCGCCGTGGGAGATAAAAGCCTCTTCGAGGGCTTGGCGTAGCTCGCTTGTTGCTGCGAGGTGTCTGTTTGACCTTGCCGTCTCGTTCTCTGGTTCCATCTCCGTTTGAGCTCGGCGGGCGAACTTTCGGAGATCCATGGGTTTGGTTCGGTCATCTTCTGCTCGATCTTCGAGTACCAGCACCTCGTATTTTTCCGCGAGCCGAGCCCCGAACACTCGGTACTTTTCGCGTCGCCGTCGCAGCGCCTTGGTGCGCTGATCGCATTCCCATTGGTAGTGCTGGCTGTCCCAGTACCTCCAAGACTCGAGCAAATCGAAGACCTCTTCATCGTTTGCGAAGCGCTCCTTGCTCCAACGCTTCGAGAGCGAGACAAGCCTAGCCGGTGAACGCCACACATGCATATGCAGCGTCGACATGGAAAGCCACGCTGGAACTTCGAGCGTCGCAAGCTTGTCTCGCACAATGAGACGAATCGCATCAAACCTCTTGTCTCGAATGCTCCTGATTTCATCTGCCTTGCGTAAACGCGTAATCTCATGAGGACTAAGACGAAGCTCACCAATGTCCTGACCGTCTTCTGATGCGTAGGCGCACACACGGAGACCTGCGTCGTCATCCGTGACAACACGCCAGCCGATGTCGACTCCCACGGCTCCTTCGACTCCGCCGCCGCGTCCCCACCCGTGCTCTTCGCGAATTGCGCTCGTTACGTTCGGGCATTCAATCGTAAGCTCGGCGGACCATATCTCACGCGAGCTGTGGCGGCGCAAAGAAACGTTGCATCTTTTGATACGCGCCGCGGGCGGAAGAGGTCGATGCATGATGAGAGGCCAAGATGCCCAAACTGGCTTGCGTCCTTCTGATCCGACACGTAGCGAAAGAGTGCGAAGAGTTCGCACGTGCTTGCCGTCGTTCCAATTCGGTTCGCTGATGCGAAGTCGTGTATCTTCAGAGCTGAGCACCTCGCCAGGCGTCATGCCATTTTGAATTTGCATTCCGATTTGACCTTCGCCAGTCCAGCGTTCAAAGCGAGGATCATTCGGCGTAGAATCGTCGTAAAGCGGCTGCTTCGCAGCGGCCTTGACCTCGTCTTCGGCAAGTAGATACGAGCCCCAATACGACGTCGTGAGCGCTCGGGCTCCACGAACGAGCTCGGCTGCGCGTTCGTTGATGACATCGCGTGCAGAAATCATTTCTGGACGAACACGCGCTCGGCAATCATAGAGTGCTTGCGATGTCGTACGTCTCACGATTCGGGCCTGTTTGACGCGTTCTTTCATCACGTTTGTTTCGGATCGGCTGCGAGACTTGCTGCGAGCAAGGCGAATGGCTTGGCGTGACTCTTCCAGCTCCACGAGCGCTGCACGTGAAGCTGCCATCGCCGTAGCAAGCTCAGAATGTTGCTCCTCGACGTTTCTCATCGCCGTACGTCGACCTCTTTCGATTTCGATGAGCGTGTTGCGATAGTCGTGTTTGGCACGAAGCTGCGCCCGTACGAGCGCTTCGTTCTGAATGGGTCGAAGAAGACCGTACTTGTAGACTCGAATCATCGTCATTTTTCTCGCCTCTTCTCTTTTTGGCGCTGCTCTTCGATGATTGCGTCGAGACCTTTTCGCAGCGCAGATCGAAAGATGTCGGTGCGTGTAACCGTTGCAAATCCATGCTCCGTAGCCCGCTTGGCACAGCCACTTGCGTCCTCGACCCACTTTCGAGGCATCTTGATCGTCATCGACTGAGTGTTATCGCTGCGAGGTCTGGGCATGTCCCAGCACGTTACAGCGCGTAGTGCACTCTGTCAAGGTTCAGAACCAAGCTCGAATCCCGATAGACCAGCGGATTTATTTGACTGGTCTTTTTGGCACGGATGACGCAAAATCTCGGTTGACTTTGCCGGCTGTTGTTAGGACGGGCGACAAGGTTGCGACAGAACGAACATCGTGCCGAGCGGAGCCCGTCCTATGACCCATGTAATCGTCAATGCCTACCTCTTCATCTCCGGTGAAGTCTGATGGCAAACGGAGGCCCTAATCCCCTCATCGGAGGCGGCGTCGGCGCCGCTGGCTGGGACCCGCGCCGCCCGCGCGATCAGCTTCACGGCGAGTACGATCTTCTCTGGCAATACGACTACCTTGGTCGCCCTGCTCCGCTCGGTTACATGTTCAATCGGATGGGCGAGCTCGTTCAACTCCCCTATCAGCCAAACGCTGACGGTCCTCAGATGCGTTGGGGCGACCCTCAAAACCCTCAATATCTTGCATTCGTGCAAGGGCGAATGTCGCTCGAGAATCAGCCTCTTCCAGATGGCTCCACTCCTCCCCGTTATGGGATGAGGGACGCGACAGGACATCAGCCTCAACTCACAGAGCGAGAAGTCGCGCTTGTGCCGCAGCAAGCGTACCTCGATTTGAAAGGCGATGAAGTTCCGCATCAAGACGAAGGAACGTCATCGAACGCCGTCTTCGATTCGCCGTCGTCTCCAGTTCGATCGCGATATCACCTTTCGAAAGAAATGCTCGGGCTCGTTCAAGTTGATCCCCCTACACCGGGTTCGCCTCTCTTGGTGGTACCTCTTGGTGACTCACTCATCACGGCACCTGCAATAGCGCCAGTTGCTTTCTTTGGTGGCGCCGTGTCACTTGGACTGGCTCAGTTTGGCCACAAGGGCGGTTCGACTGAATTGACGTTCGACGTCTTGCCTGGAAGTCTGGTGAAGATTCCGGCTGTTCCGTCGATGATGCGAATGGCAGGACGCATTGCGCCCCGCTACTTTGCAAACGACGGCGGTACGCCTCTTCGTCAGTACCTCCTTTTCCCTGGCGGTCCAGTCCTTACGCAAGCATCGTTTTCGAATTTGCCGCCGAACATCATGTCCCTTCAAGGCGGAGGCCCTGGCACCATCGTCGCAGCTGGCGTAGCTGCTAATCCCGTCACGTTTTCGGGTTGGAGCGGCAAAGGTCTCTCGCCAACGCCTGACGAAGCGACGCTTCCTGTTCGTATTTTCCGCGGCTCGGTACTCTCGAGCGCAGCGACAGGGGCTCCAACGAACGCATCGCGCATTCCAATCCCGTTTGGTGCGATTGGCGTTGCTCTCTTTGGTGGCATTTTCAATTCGGGGCTCACTCCATCGACCGTGCCCATCACATGGACGCAAAATCTCGACGTTGCCGGTGCGACTGTTGGGCCGTTTCCATCCGATGGCGAGTCGATCATTCCTATCGTTCAAGGAGCAACGTCGATTGACGTGTTTGGCGGCAACAGTGCCGCTATAGGGGATCTCGAAATCCCATTCTTTGCGTACTATTACATCAATGTATAGTACATTCATCGTGTTCGGAACATGAAGTTTCAAAGAGGTAAAGAGGTTTTCCAATGACTCAGCAAAATGCGAATCATCAAAACAAGAATACGACGCCAGACGACTTGTACGCTGCCGTCGTGGCAAACGTGCTCGCGAAGGTATCGGGACCTGGCGTCTCCGAGGTGACTGCCAAGGAGCTCGCGGACGGGATCGCTTCGGAGTGTGTTGCCGAATGTGGGCGCATGGGTCTTTTCAACCATTCGCAGCCTACGCAGCATGTGCAGCTCGCAGTGCAACCCGAAGCCAGCGGAGCCGCGAAGCCCGAAGTCGGTGGAAACGGATTTGGCGCGCCGTCGTTTGCGGATACTTCGATGCCAAGTTACGGCGTTACTCCGACGACAGCACCCGTAGGCGCACCGGGAGCTCCTGCATTGCACTACAACCATCCTGCAGTGCAACCGCAACCGCAGCCACAGTCTTATCCGCAAGTGGGTCCAGGACCTTTACCTCCTACGCAAGGTGCGCCGCCTTCGCAGGTGATTGGTGCTTTGCAACCGGTATCGCAATCACCGACCGTACATCCTTCGTACGTGACAGCTCCGAATGGAGGCTCTCAACCTCAGGTTGCGCAAGAGTCTCGTGTCGTGTTTCAGCCCGACGTCGTCGAGTCTGACGTACCCTGGTATCCGCCGCATCTCGCTTACATGCACAAGAAGCCTGTGCCGCCGCCTCAGGTTCAAGCGCCTCAACCGACTCAAGTGCCACAGGTGCCAGGAACGCCAGAGCCCGCTCAAGCTGTACCAAGCATGGCTTCTTCGACATCCATGGCGCCTCCTCCAGAAGTGGGCGGTCAGAAGATCGTCAATGCAACGGGCGACGCCTACATGCCTCCAGCTCCTGCAGGAGTCATGAACACCGTCGTGCATCTTCCGACGCCGCAAGGTCACAGCGCGCTCGGTCTCAGCGGCGTCATCTCGCAGCCTGAGGTCAAATCGAGCCAGTACGAGCGCGTTGTCGCCCCTCAGAACGAGCGCGTTATCACTCCCATTGGCACGGGCGGCACGCAGTTCGTTCCCGAGAACATCGTCAAGTGATTCACTGATGACGTCCGATCAACGTGCTCAAATCAGTACAGCGCTCGCACGTTACGGTGCCGGTCTCTCTGGCGACTTCATCGCAAAGGGCGATAAGGTCTTGCCGGTGAGCTTCGAAGTGAAGAAGAACCGATTGCGTGTCATGGGAGGATCGGAACGTCTACTTGCTAGCTATCCTGTATCTCGCATCGGTACTGACGTCTCCGATTTCGTTGAGAAGTTCTGGTATTGGAAGCCTATTCGATGACTGTGTCCAAACCCGACTATGCAAAGTGGTCGCTCTACCTCGGAGGCGGCTCTTTGCTCGTCGGACTTGGGTATTGGTGGTGGCAGGCGAAGAACGCTGCGTCAGAAGCGAAATGGCATCGCAAATACGACGAGACGCGCAAAGCCATCCAGGACATGCAGACCGCGCATGGGCTCTATCCGTCTGGCAAGTTCGACATTCCAACACAGAACCTTTTGAAGACGCTTGCGAGCGCTTCGAAGGCAGCGTAAGGCCAGCGCGGATGGGAAGGCTCGTCAACGGAGTGACCAAGGGGATACCGGGCTTTCTTCGTTGTGGCTGCGCAAACGATCCTTCGGTGCCACCAGGTCCCATTCGCTGCGCGGCCAAAGGGCATCGCTGCCCATGGTGCTTGCACCGCGGTCACGGCGAAGAGACGTGTGAGTTGCGACGAAGAGGTGTTCGTCCTAACTTTGTGGACTACGTTCCGCCTGTACCTGTCGAGATGCACGCGGAGATGAACAAGCTGCGCGTTAGGCGCGATGAGAGGGTGAAGACGTACATGAACGGCTATAGCGGAAACGGACACGGTAATCCGAACGATATGCTCGCAAGAGGCCTTCCAACAGAGGTGCAGATCACACCTGAGCAAGACTTCAAGAGGCGGCTCATTCATTTCATGTCGGAGTTCTGCTCGCGAGGCTTTTCGGTGCGGGAAGCCACGTACAAGGCCATCAAAGCCACGGCGGACTCGTACAACGATGGCCGAGAGATTTCGGTGTCGGAAGAGGCGTTCGAGAAGCTCGTTCTAGGCTTCGAGGCTGATCTCGAGCGCTGGAAGACTTCTCAGGAAGAGGCGGCTCGCGCCAACGGCGTCGCCGTCGGTGGAGGCGTTGTCGTCGAGCTCGTGCCCGAGGGCGAGTTCTACGAGCGCGTTCCCGGTGCGAGAAGATAGGAAGGTCGGTTTCTGATGAAGCACGCTCCGTTGACTCAGGCTTCGCTTCGGAAGTACCAGCAGACGCTGCTTGATTGCACGGTTGCGGCGCGGAGGCTCCTTGATCTCGCTTCTCCATCCATCAACGCAACCGATGGAACGATCACTTCGAAGCAGTACCAGGACGTCTTGGACGATGCTCTTCGAACGCTCGACCAAGTAGGCGCTCTCGTGCAAGCGCTGGAGAAGAAGCGATGAGCGCGGCGAATCTTCGTGAAATTCGGACGCGCGCAACGAAGATTGCGAATGCGTTTCGCAAGATCAAAGCGTTCGACAAGGTTCATGCTCCGAGAAAAACACAAGGCGGCATAATCACTCCTTGGGTCGGATACGAGGTCGAGCTCGAATACGTGCCTGGTGGAACATCGGCTGCTGCACCCGAGCACTACTACATCGAAGTACGCGGCGTTACTTTGGGCGACATCCATGTTGACGGCGGCGCGTGGGCCCCTGCTGGGATGATTCACGACATTCGTGCTGCGGCTGTAAACGCTGTTCGGTAGGAGCTGACATGAAGGACGACGCTATTGAGTTCGACGCCGACGAAATCGAGGCGGCCTCCCACTGGTACGGAGGCCAAGGATCGATGCTCTACGCGATCACGTCGACAGGGTCGCTCAGCCGAGGAACGATTCGTCCTCGCAACGACGACGGGAGCCCGATGACGGATGATGAATGGCTGGCTGATCTCGCCGCCAGGCTCGAAGCGGAAGCCAACATGTGCGCGGGCGATGCCCGCAAGCAGGCCAAGAAAGCTCGAGGCAAGCAGCGCCAAGAGCTTTTGAACGAGGCAGACCTCCTCGACAGCATCGCAAGAAAAGCGGCGCGAGGACCGTAATACGATGCTCCTCGCAGGACGCTTACCGAAATACGAGCCCAAGGTCGTATCGTTTTCTCCAGTCCCGGCCGAGTACGAGACTTTTCCGTGGAATTCTGCGTCGCCCCAAGCGGCCACTCAGAGTGTCAAGCCCAAGGCGACAAAGGCGCAAGAACCGAGCTCGCCGCCTGCTCCGGCGCCGCCGTCCAATCCGATGAAGGGCAAGAAGCGTTCAAAGGGCGCCGGGAAGCGTCGCATTACCATGCCGGAGACTTGCTGGGTTTCGGGATGTCAGGGCCATATGCACATCGGTCGCGGTGGAACGGCGGCCGGATTTTGCGCGCAGCATTGGCGCAAGCTTTCAAGAGGTCTTCGCATCGAGCTGCTTCTTGGGAGGGTCAGGCGAGCGCGGTTCGAGCATTTTCTTGCGCAGGCGTTCGTTGCGCTCGGTCTTCCTCCATTGCTTGGTTTCGAGACAGTGGCGAGGCTGTCAGAAAAACGGTAGGATCTCCGTCCAGATCGTCATGATGCGTTTCAAGGCTTTTCCGCTCCATACGTGACCCTCGAAAGAGGGGTCTTTCCGTATGGTGGATGTAGCCAAGTGGTCAAGGCGCTGCGTTGTGGCCGCAGTATGCGCGGGTTCGATCCCCGTCATCCACCCTGATGGGCGAAAAAAGTTCTTGCGCGTTTCGAAAATCCATGTCGTAGTAGCTGAAGAGATTCCGATGCATTCCATAGCGAAATCCACCTTACTGACCCGGAGGCCGCTGAGCCAATCAGCAGCGCTTTCAGGGTCGTGGTGCACCCCTTCGGGTATCGCGAAGCGCGTCATTTTGTGCCCAGTTGGACTCGATAGCTCGACACCCATGTATCCGGCCTCCCTCGGCGAACCCAAGTTCGCGACGCGCAATCAGGAGGCCGGTACCTAGAGGCGGATTTTCTTCTCGCGCAAGTAGCGCAAAGGAAAGCCGCCTCGGGAAATCGAGAGCGGCTTTCGTCGTTTCAGGGCTCAAAAATTCAAAACGCTCGGATAACGCACTAGGGATTTGTCCTTTGCGTGACTGCCGATCACAGGAGACGTGTATCCAATGCAACCTATCACCGAACGTGAGAGCTATCGGAGCTCCGACTGCTCATATCCCAATGGGGTGCGTTCGGAGCAGTGGAAGCTCTAGCCGGTTGTAACCCGGTGGCCTTATGGCAAGTGGTTCGACTCCACCGTGCCCCACGAAGAAAGACCCAGTCATGAAACTCAAACGCAAGAACGTGCCCGTGAAAGACGGGCCAAAAACCAAGGAGGATTCGTAGCTCAATCGGCAGAGCAATCGGCTTTTACCCGAGAGGTTGTGGGATCGTTGCCCACCGAATCCACATTTGGGTTCGCAGCTCGATTGGCCGAGCAGCCGGTTCTTACCCGGAAGGTTGAGGGATCATCCCCCTCCGAACCCACAAGTGATCGGGCTTCGTCTAATGGCAAGACATCCGCCTCTGGAGCGGAGAATGAGGGTTCGACCCCCTCGGCCCGAACCGGCGCTCGCGGAAGCGCTTGACCCTTGAAAACTTGAAAGGACGTGGCGCGTGCGGGCTCCCTCGAGCTTGCATGGGTAGCCTCTCCTGTTCGTCAAGAAACACGGGAGCGCCCTCGGCTCCCACATTCACGGAGTCTCAGTGCTGGTACTGATCCGCGGCTGTTAACCGCGCCGTCCCTGGTTCGATTCCAGGTCCGTGAGCTTAGAGCGTGCTAATGGATAACTGTGCTAGACAACAGATTGCTTCCGCCCAGCAAAAGACGTCTTACCCCCTATCGAAGAGAATATCTGACGATTGCGATGGTAGAGCGTCGACGTCAGATGAAGTCCAGAGCAGTGGCCTACAAAGGCGGTCGCTGCCAGAAATGTGGATACAAGAAGTGTCAAGCCGCTTTCGAGTTTCATCATCCTGATCCGTTGGAAAAGGATTTCAATATTTCTAGGTTTGGTACCAAGTCTTTCGAGAGACTCAAACCAGAATTGGACAAGACGATTCTCCTTTGCGCGAATTGTCACCGGGAAGTGCACGACGAGATCAACGTCGCATCTCTTCGAGTTCGGAAGTCGAAGTTTGACCGTGTACCGAAACCTGCAAGAGGTGCGCGCTCTCATAAAAAGTAATGCCGACGTGACGAGGCGTCACCGCTCCCTTGTAGCGAGCGAGGCTTGGGTTCGAGATCCCATCGTCGGCTCTGCGCCCGTATAGCTCCAAGGCGGAGCACTGGTTTCGTAAATCAGTGGGAGCGGTTCGATTCCGCTTGCGGGCTCCATGCGCGATTCTTCTAGTGGTCAGGATGGTGGCTTTTCAACCCGCCAAGACGAGTTCGATTCTCGTATCGCGCGCTACTTCAAAAACGTGGGGGCCTAAAAACCTCCGACCGCGCAAAGCGGCCCCGTTGCTCTATCCGGCGGCGAATAAGATGGAGCGCTATGTCCCTATCGTCTACTTGGCAAGGACACCTGTTTCTCAATCAGGAAAACAGAGTTCAAATCTCTGTAGGGACGCCATGGTCAGTTAGCTCAATTGGTAGAGCGCGAGTTTGAAGCACTCGGCGTAGGGGGTTCGAATCCCTCACTGACCACCAGTGACTAGGTGTAGCTCAATCTGGTAGAGCGCTCCGTTTGGGTCGGAGATATAAGAGTTCAAATCCCTTCATCTAGACCATGCCACCGTGGCGAAGTTGGTATACGCGTAGCGTTGAGGTCGCTATGTCCGAAAGGGCGTGTAGGTTCGAACCCTATCGGTGGTACTGAGGGCACGTAAGTCTAATTGGCAAAGCTTCGATGCCTAAAACATCGAGTGTGTCCGTTCGAATCGGACCGTGCCTACTGAGTGAGCGTAAGTCTAATTGGTAAAGCTCCGAAGCTCAAACCTTCGGGTTTGTGAGTCCGAATCTCACCGCTCACACCGTCAAACATCTCCTCGTCTCGGCGGATTCCGAGCAGCTGTTTCCTAAACAGTTTGTACCGTGTTCGACTCACGGCGAGGAGGCTACGCCCTCGTATGCATCTGGCGAGGCAGCTCCGCTGTCTACGGAGTGAGGCTCGGTTCGATTCCGGCCGAGGGCGCTATACGGCGAAGTGCAGGGCACAACAGAGATTCCAATCCTCTGGAAGAAAGTTCGATTCTTTCTCGCCGTGCCATGGGTCGATAACACAACGGGCGTGTGCTAGCGTCGCAAGCTAGAAATGCGAGTTCGATTCTCGCTCGATCCACTGCTACGTATTTGGGTCCTTAGCTCCAATTGGGAGAGCGCCAGGTTTGCACCTTGGAGGTTGTCGGTTCGATCCCGACAGGATCCACCGAGTCACTGTCACTCATGCAGCGCATACACGCAAATTCGCCTTTGGAGCGAGAGGTCATCGGTTCGAGTCCGATCACGAAGCTTCGGCTTCGCGTAGCTCAGTTGGTAGAGCGCTTACAACGCATTGCATACTCGACAGTCACTCGATTGCTGACGTAGCTCCAAGGCGGAGCGCCATCTTGGTATGATGGAGGGATGGGGTCCGATTCCCCTCGTCAGCTCTGGCGCAGCCGCTCTCAGGAGCTAGGCAAACTTGTTCGTGCATGGGCAAGCAAGCTGAAAAGCACTCCGCGGAGGGTGGATGAAAGGTCCACGGCGCCGCCAGTACGCGGGAATGGCAGAATGGTTATGCACTCGGTTTCCACCCGAGATATCGGAGTTCGATTCTCCGTCCCCGCTCTATGCAGGTGCAGCTCGAAGGTCGAGCACGTGGTTGCCATCCACGAGGCGGGGTTCGATTCCCCTCACCTGCTCTAGTGAGTCTGTTCGCTGGCGCGGCGACGGGTCTGCAAAATCCGTTTCGAGGGTCCAATTCCCTCCAGACTCTCTATGCTCTCGTCCTAATGGATTAGGCGACCGCCTTCTAAGCGGTATGGTTGCGTGTTCGAATCACGCCGAGAGCGCGAAGTGGTAAGTGGTGATGTCGTGCATACAGTCCACACCGGGCTTGTAACCTGGTCTTTGTGGTGACTCACTGAGTGCATGACAGAACCAGAAGTCGCTAGTCACGATTTCAGCTTTCCACTTCGATATCTCTCTCCGTCGTAGCGGATCTACGCATGGGTCTACGAAGCCCATTGTCTGTGTTCAACTCACAGCGGAGAGACCAATTCTCATTGCCTTCGTCATAGTGGATCTATGCCCGACGCTTCGAACGTCGATGTCTGAGTTCGAGTCTCAGCGAAGGCTCCGCGGAGAGAGGTAGACATAGTCCTCACTAGCGCTCATAACGCTAGCAATCTGGGTGCAACACCAGCTCCGCAACCAACGCTGCGAGCATGGGATGCCGCTGGTTCTCATACGACCAAGTGCGACGGTCCGAATCCGTCCGCAGCGACGGGGCTCCGGATCACGGTCCGTCCCTCTAACGCCAACGTAGACCAATTGGTAGGAGTCGCCTCGTTTAGACCGAGGACAGTGTGGGTCCGAATCCCTCCGTTGGCACTATTGGGGTATCGTCTAACGGTAAGACGGCAGATTTTGAATCTGCTTATTAGAGTTCGATTCTCTATGCCCCAACCATCAAGGTGTAGCTCAATCTGGTAGAGCGCTCCGTTCGGGTCGGAGATATAGGAGTTCAAATCCCCTCACCTTGACCACAGGTCCATCGTCCAACGGCAGGGCACCGGTTCTACACTCCGGGGATGGCGGTTCGAACCCGTCTGGACCTACTGAGGGAGGCGAGTAGGCTGGTGCCTGCGCCGTCTCGACAAGGCGGATTCGATGGGTTCGATCCCCGTGCCTCCCACTAGCCGCCGGTAGTTCAATAGGTTTCAGAACCTTCGGCTCATAACCGAACATGTACCAGTTCGAATCTGGTCTGGCGGACAGTCTGCTAATCTTCTTATTCGTCATTCAACTCGGGCGAATCGTCCAATGGTTTAGGACCGCTCTCTGATAAGGAGCAAATCACAGTTCAATTCTGTGTTCGCCTACCAACCCGAAAGAAACCGTCATGTCTCCCTCATCCACTCTCATCCTCAATCACTACATGGTTCCGCATAGAGTCTGCTCTTGGCAAGACGCCATCACTGAGCTCTTCACTGGCAAGGTGGAGATCATCGACTGGTACGATGAAGTCGTCTACTCGAACGCGGAGCGCGGCATCACGATGAAGATGCCAGCCGTTGCTCGACTCTTGAAGCCCGTCAGCGCGTTCAAGAAGGGTGTGAAGTTTTCGCGAGTCAACGTCATGGCTCGAGACAACTTCGTCTGTCAGTACTGCGGCAAGCGTCACGCGATGGGTAACCTCAACTACGACCACGTCGTTCCGCGTGTACAGGGCGGCAAGACCGTATGGGACAACATCGTAACGTCATGTTACGAGTGCAATGACAAGAAGGGCGCTCGCACCCCCGAGCAAGCGAAGATGAAGCTCATTCGCAAGCCCTTCCGTCCCAAGACTCTTCCGCTCGCACAGCCCGTGCTTGCGATGAAGAACATCCTCGCAGAGTGGCAACCGTACGTGGTTGCCACGATGTAAACGAAGCGTCGTCCTACGGATCGACATCTCGGAGTGTGGCTCAGTCTGGTAGAGCGCTCGGTCGGGGTCCGAGAGATCACAGGTTCAAATCCTGTCACTCCGACTACGAATTATGGAAAACGAACTAGCTAGGAGCTAGACCCGTTTGGAATACGGTGTGGCGTCGCAAGCACGCTGGGATTCGAGTTCTCCGTTTTCCGCTCATCGACGAACAGGTAACGTCCCCATGGAAGAGAAACCAGCAAGGTGCTGGGCCTGCCTCGAAAACAGTGCGGCGTCATCGCGACGCTGGGGATCGTCTCCTCTCTTTTCCGCTACGGAAAGCGCCGCTCATGGAGAGCACCCAGCTTTGAACACTGGTGGGAGCCGCAAGGTTAGGAGTTCGATCCTCTCGCTTTCCGCTACGGAAGTTGAACCCGCAAGGTGCGGGGCTCTCCTGCTAAGGGATGCGGCGTCATCGCGACGTTGTGGCTCGTCTCCACCAACTTCCGCTACACCGGCTTGTAGCTGGACGTTCACAGTAGGTCGCTACGCAGCGTAAAACCCCGCAAAACAGTGTTACGGGGTGTGGCACGGTGCGTGCTCTAGAAAGGAGCATGAACACCACCATTCACATCATCACTGCCTCCCCTGATCCTGCGTGGCGCGCGCATCTCATCTCCACGCTCGAAGCGCTCCACCCCGGCGCCGCCATCAAGGTCGGCAGCGGCTCCTTCGACGACGTCTTCGTCTGGACGACCGAGATGGGCGTTGGTCCCGACTTGGCCATGACTCTCGATGCTCTCGAGGAAGAAAAGGAAGAGCGCCTCTCGTGTCCTCGTCTTTCGCGAGGGAGCTTCGATTCGGCGGTACGCGCGGCGGAAGACCTCGCCGAGCAAGTCGAGAGTGAGATCGCCAAAATCAAGCGCGCATGGCGACGTCGCGGTGCGCCTCGCAAGGTCTCGGCTGGACTGCTCAGCGTGGTCGTAGGGCTTTTCCGGTGAGCCCTTCGTGTTACACTTTTCCCGGCATCGCTGTCCGTCGACCCATGTTGCGCAGGGAGAGCCTGCGAAGGTCGTTGTCGCGCTTTTCTCGGGTGTGGGCGCGAATTATGGCCCATGAAACAGGTGACGGACAGCGATGCGCTTTTCTCTTGATTTGCGTGCGGGGTCCATCTGGGGTACCATCAGGGTATGTCTCAGAAAGCGACTCCGCGAAAGAAGCATCCTGTCGAGTTCAAGCTTCGGTTGACGGTGGAAGAGAGCACGGCGCTCACGAAGCGTGCCGACAAGCTCGGTCTCGACAAAAGCGACGTTCTTCGCACGGTCATTCGTGGGTTCGACGAGTTTGAGTTTCGAGCATCAAGGAGGACGTGATGTCTTACAAAGTCGTGATTCTTCCATTTGCATTTGCATTTGCGTTTGGGTTTCTCGTTCTCGGGTGCGGCGAAGGTGGCGGCGCGTTCAAGCTCGGCATCGACAGCGGAGATCCGAGCGACGCTTCGACGTCGAGTGATGCGGATACTAGCGACTCGTCGAGCGATTCGATGGATGCAGCGAGCGACGCAGGTGATGCAAGTGACAGTGGCATGACTGCTACGTGCGCCATCACTGGGTATCAAGCTTGTGACGCCGGTACGAGCGCTACCATCTGCTTTGATGACGAAGGCGGAGTAGGATGCGATCCGTCTCCTTCTTATACGTCTTGCAAAAACGCTCTTGGTAATCCGCCCTACAATTCGGGAATCTTCTTCACCTGTCAAAGTCAGGCAGACTGTTTGAAAGAGGGGAATCCGAGCACGGTCTATTGCTGCGTGGAGACGACCAGCTACGCGCCCGGTTGTCCCGGTACGTTTGCTCCACGGAATTTTGCCATGTGTTACGACCTGTACAGCGGGTTCGAAGGCTCATGTGCTGCACATCTTGGCACTGGAGTCGTGCAAGCGTGCAAATCGGACGCGGAGTGTAACGAGGGCGACGGCGGGCATTGTGCGCCCGCTGTAGCTTCCAATCTACCAGGCGCTGCAGGCGTCATCTTCGGAGTGTGCGAGCCATGAACACGAAATCGTTACTTGTCGCACTGGTCTTGACTGCGAGTTTCCTCTTTGCGTGCTCGGCGGATACGTTCGAGCTTGTTTCGGATGCCGCCAGCGATGCGCTCAATTCAGGTGATTCTCACTTGCTCAGTGATGGCGATGCAGGCGGCGATGTAGGCGACCCAGCAGATGCGAATGGCGACAGCTTCTTCGACGGGTTCGATGGATATGTAGGTCCAACGTTTCGACGCGTCTTCATTACCTCTTCGCAATGGACTGCAAATCTCGGCGGTACTTCAGGAGCTGATGCCAAATGCCAAACAGCGGCCGACAGTGCATCGCTTGGCGGAACTTGGATGAGCTGGACCTCGACGTCGACATCGGATACGGCTACGCGTTTTGTTCATTCGCTCGTACCGTGGAAGCTTCTCGATGGGACACTCATCGCCAATGACTGGTCTGATCTGACGAGCGGCACGCTCGAACACGCCATCAACCGTGACGAGAATGACGGTCTTGTTTCTTGGAGCGTCGATCCCTATTCGGGCATCGCTTGGACAGATACATCGATAACCGGTCACTGGAGCGGGTATTCTGATTGTTCCGAGTTCACGAACGGTACATCGACGAACGTGAACGCTTCCGTTGGCTACAATGGCTATTCAGGTACCTACCAAGGGTTCATGTGGACCGATGCGCAACTGTCGGCGGGCTACGCGTGCAACTCGCTACTTTCGCTTCTTTGTTTCGAGCAGTGAGCCTATCGTGCATGCGATGGCGGCATTGCTAGGTCCGAAAACTACGATGGCGCATGTCGTGCTCGTCTTGCTCATCGCTCCCGTTGCGGTGTGGCATCACGTACATGTCGTCGTACGTGTTGTTCGTACACTTTGGCGAAGCGACGAACGCCCTTGATTTAGGCGAAAGGAGCAGAATTTGGTGCCTGACAGCGCTCAGTGTAGAGTGTCTAGGTCAGAACAATCTGTGCGTGACTAAGGTTAGGCGAGGTCAACGCTCGATTTTGAGTTCGGTTTTCAGTCAACCATCAAGATCCAGGAGCACCTCTCATGAACGACGCGTCGCAACTCCAATGTCTCGCCAACGGTACGACCAACGGAACCTTTGGCGCGCTCACACAGTCGGGTACGGGTGCGATCGTTGCTGCATCGGCAGCAGGCACGTACACCATCACGCTCGATGCAGGCCTTCTTGGTGACAACGCGGCACCCAGCAAAGCTCGCGTTTTGATCAGTCTTCTCGGCTCTGCAGCCAACGCCAACGTTGCCGGTCTCACGAAGACTCTCGTGGGCGGTCAGTTGCAGATCGCGTTCACGACGCAGATCGCTGCGGGCGCCGCAGCCAACGAAGCGTTCGACTACGTCATCTGGGCAGATCCGAGCAACTGATTCGCGCTGCGTGTCTGAGCTCCACCACGCATCCTTCTGCCTTTTGGGTTGCGGGATGCGTGGGTTGACGGCGTCGCCGTCAGAGACTGAGGCGCGTAGCTCGATCATCTTCGATGACCTCGTCGAACGTCTTCCATTTGCTGTCTGCGTCCAAAAATCGACGCTACAGGGAGAGAAGCGTCTCGGATGGGTGAAATTGCTGCCTCCGCTCCCATTCAGCCGCTCGTTCAGGGACTCGTCACGTTCCCTGGCGGCGTTCCGAACATCGCGTTCCAAGGTCACGGCATCATCGAAGTGGGAGGTCTTGCGCCCGTTTACATCGGACCAGGACACTATCTTCTTTCTTTCGATCCAGGCTTGATCGGTCTCGCGGGCGCTGTCGAGCCGCTTCCGATTCCTCCGCAGGTTTTGCCCATTGACCCCAACGTGCGCACCAACATCATGCCGCTCGGCGTTGGTGTTCCGCCGATCTCCGGCATCTTTGGAATTGGCTTCGCGTACGTTGCGACCGCTGCTGGAGCCATCGCCATCGACATCGTTTTGACGAACCCTGGTCTCGTTCCAGCAGACCCCTTCAACGGTTTCGAGATCGTCATCTGGAAGGGGCTTGGAGGGGGGCCAGTGCCGTGACGGGCATCCTCTTCGAGCCGATCGTTCAAGGCGTCGTCACGTTCGTGGGCGGAGCTCCGGTCTTCAACGGTGAAGGTGTTTCGTTCATCGAACGCGCTCCCGGTTTTGCATTGGGCGGATACATCCTCACCCTCGACGAGGGGCTCATCGGTAACGCAGGAGCTGTGCCACCGGGAGCCAATCCGCTTTTCGACAACAACGTGCGTACGATGATTCAGACGCGAGGGGTGCTTCCAGTACCTACTCCGAACATCATCACCATCGCGGTCGTGTATCTCACTTCGGCAATTCCAGGAGTCGGTGCAGATCGAATTGGTGTGATCATGCAAACGCATCCGCTAGCGCTTGCCGATCCGACGGGCGGATTCGAGATCATCGTGTGGAGGAGCGAGTAATGGCTGACTACGCAGCAACGCCTCTTCAAGTCATTGCGCACGGTCTCATCGCGATCGACGCAGCCGGCGATCCCATCGTCACGGGACGCGGCTTCTCGAGTATCGAGCGCAGCACCGGAGGTCCAGGCGACTTCACGCTTACGTTCGACGAAGGCACCATCGCGTCTGACATCAGCTCGGGACAACTCATCAACCAGCCTGGAGGAAATGGATTGCCTGACGGCCGTATCGGTCCGTATGCCATCGACCCAGACTTCGCGCGAGTTGCAATGATGATGCGTGGCGGAACGACAGCTCCCGGTTCGACGACGCTCACACCGCGTTCGGTCGCGTTCGTCTCTACGCCAGGCGCGGGAGCAACGCAGATTCGAGTCGTCGTCGTGGACGACACCGATACAGCCACGGACCCCATGGGGCCTGGAGCTCCAAACGCCAGCGGTGGCGGCATGGAAATCATCGTCTGGTACGGCGGCGCTGCTCCCGATGATGTGACGCAGCAAGCTGTCGGTCCTCTCTATCAACCTGCGATGGTATTCCCATGACTGAGAGGGCTTCTACAAAGAAGGTTCCAGGGGATTTCAAAATTGGAGAGGTCTTCCACTTTCGAAATCAGACTTGGAAGACCTCTGACATTGGAACGCGCACCATCACAGCGATTTGTCTCAGCGAAGTGTGGATTACGAGAACTCGAGCGAACACGGGCGTCAAGGAACGTGTGCGACTCGAATCAACGCAGATTCATCCCAGTCGCTTCGAAGGTCCGCCATATTCGGTGCCCGAAGTTGTTCTTTCGCAAGAGGTCTTCGGATCTTGCGTCTCTGACGAGGACTGGCAGCAAGCTAGGCGTATTTTGGGTCTGGGTGTAACCTCTGAAGGAGGAACCCGATGACGAAGAGGTTTTCCGATCTTCAATTTGCCGGTCTAGTTGCGAAGAAGTCTTCTTCGGATTGGAGCGGTGTGTTCAAGATTGCAGCCGTGTGTGCTGCAGCAGTTGGGACGTACTTCGTCTACCGTCATGTTGCTGTTGGTGCTTCAACCATGCGCGGACTCAAAGACAGCGCACGAGGGAGGTTCACATGAGTCGATCTCACATCCGTGGACCGGGATACAGCGGTTCGATGGGCGCACCAGGGTACGAAGTGCCCTACGCTTCGAATTATGATTCCGAGAATCAGTTCTTTACGAGTCCTCAAGGTGGAGAGGACGAGGTCTTTACCGGCGTGAGCTTGCCGGGCGTCCTCGTGCCGCCCATCGGTGTCTACGAAGGCTTCCAAGATGCTCGCCAAGGCAGATTTCAGCTTCCTGGTGGATTTGGAGCGCTGATGCCGCCCATTCCCATGGATTCTCGTTCGAGTGACAAAACGGATTGGTCAGGCGCTGCCAAGATCGCCATCGTTGCAGGTGCTGCGCTCGCGCTCTACTTCATCTTCCGATCTTCAGAAAGCGCAAAGCCTGTTGCAAAGAAGCTTGGTGGCATTGCCGAGAAAATCGTTGGCGCACGCACAAGCGGTTTTGGTGGAGTGCGTCTTCCACCCAAGCGTATAACAGCGCTGACTAGAATGGTGGAAACAACATAATGACCTCTTCATTTGCAGGCTACGCAGGCGAGCTTCAGTACCGCGTCGTCAATCCTCAAGGCGCTGCGATCTTTGATCGCGATGGGTCTACACCACTTGCTGGGAGAGGTATTCCCGCGGGTACGGTCATCATGGGAACCCCAAGAGGTGACGGCTACATCGTCGAGGTCGCTTCTGGAGGTTTCATAGGTTGGGTTCATGCTTTGGACCTTCAACAGTTGACCTCTGCTCCGCCTTCGCCTGTGCTTCGTACCGGCTACGAATACGCCGGCAACGGAGTCGCGGTTCCAGCCGAGCTTCAAGCAGCGATGCAGCAGTACCAAGCGCTTGCGCAAACGCCAACGACGCAGCTCCAACCTCGTTTTCAGTCTCCGCAGGCGGCGCCTGTTCATACGGGCGTTGATCCGAGTGTGCCGCCTGAGCTCGCCGCTGCAATGCAGTACTATCAAGCACTCGCGCAAACGCCGCAAACTCAACTTCAACACACGGGCATGCATGTCGGCGATGGAACCGTCGTACCTGTGCTTCCGTGCCCCGCTGGGTATTTCTGGGATCCTCGCACGAATTCGTGTCAGCCGATCATTCCGGCTCCGCCTCCCGAGACACCGTTCCCGAAGACGCTCGACGATTGGCGCCGTCAGCAGCAGCACATCGTCGCAACGGGGTTCGATCCGCTGCAAGCAGTCTTCGAACATCACAGGCACGGACAGCACCATCACCATCCTCACCATCCTCACCATCCTCACCATCCTCATCATCCTCACCCGGATATGGGAATGCCGGGAATGGAGATGTCTCCCTTCGGGGATCACGGAGCGCGTCAGCCAGGCATGCAGCAGCCAGGAATGATTGACCCTGCGCTTCGCGAGCATCAAGAACAAGAACGCGAACGTCGTCACATGGTTGGTGTTGCCGTGACGCAATCAGCATCGGCAGCAACTCAGGCTGCATCGGCTCATGCAGCAGCATCGCACCCTGCAGCGAAGAATACCGCTGCAGCTTCGCATTCGCAGGCCGCACAGACGCATGCGTCACTTGCGCAGCATCATGCGACGCAAGCTGCAACGCATCCTGATTCGCGAGTCGCAGCACAGCACGCGAGGTTCGCACAAAGTCACACGCAAGCTGCTGCGGCTCATGCTCGAGGAGCACACGCCGAAATTCGAGGTGACCGTCAAGGCTCGTTCGAGGCTGCGCGACAAGCCGAGCGTGCTGATCCGCGTCGTCCTGAGGAGCGCGGCTTTGGCGGTGAACACGGCTTCGGCGGTGAACACGGCTTCGGCGGTGAACGTGGCTTCGGCGGTGAGCGCGGTCGAATGTTCGGCTTCGGCGGTCGGCGCTGGGGTGGTGGCTATGGACACCCGTCATGGGCACGCGAAATCGATCCGCGTTTCTACGGGTGGAATGCGATGTGCTGGCGTCGAGGACCGTATGGCTGCTACGTCGAGCAACTCTCCGCTCCAAGTGGTCACGTTGTCTACCGTCTCACGCCTGCAGGCGAGCAAGAAGGCATCACACTCGAAGCTGAAGAGTCACAAGCGAATACGCAATTTTCGGCGGACACGGGACAAGATGTTCCGACAGCCGATGATGGCAAACTTCCGGGCTCCGACCAAGACGGTGACGGGTCACAAGCTCCTGCCGCACAGGCGTCATCTGCGGAGACCGATGGAGCAGCAAGCGACAGCGGAAGCGGCGGTACTCAACCTGTAGGACAGACGAACGGCGATGAGACGGTGACGGGATGGCAGATGCCATTCACCGATCCGTGGGGCAACATCGATCTGTATTCGCCCGCCGCATACGATTCGCATTACACCTATCCCGGATATCCCGCTTTGGGTTATCCTTACTGGCCACCGTTTTGATTCTCGTTTCTCAAACAACAGTCAAGAAAGAAGGCAGATAAGTCATGAACAAGGCAGCTCGCAAGCGAATCTGGAACCGCAACCTCCGCCGTGCACGTGCCGCAAAGGCCGCCATTGCACGCATCTTCCGCCGTCGTCGTCACGCATCGCACCGTTTCACGCGGTAACGCGTTTCGTTCTAGTTTCCAACAAAGGAGAACGTCATGCCTCCCGCCGATCCGCTTGCGCTCGTTCCAGCTTCGAGTGTTGCTCTACCCGATCCTCGTCTTCAGGCACATCAAGAGCGATTTGCCGAGCAAGATGGGTCCGGGTTCGAGCCTGCATCCGATTCTCGCGAGCGACTTCCGCCGACTGCGTTTTATGATCCGGTAACGGGTTGTTACGTGGTTGGGCGGGGCGGCGGAGGTAGACGTTCTCAGCGTTCGTATCAGCCACCACAAGATCAAGACATGCAGCCTGAACCCTCTCCTCAGCCTCCAATGCTTCCTCCAACACATCGCGCCGGTTATCATTTGGCAGCCGGTCGTTTCGAAGTTGGACGTGGCGGGGGCGGCGGAGGAGGTCATGGCGGCGGCGGAGGTCGCGGCGGTGGTGGCGGCTTTGGCGGCCACGGCTTCGGCGGTCATGGTTGGGGAGGCTGGGGCGGCGGAGGCGGATGGGGTGGCTGGGGCGGATGGGGCTGGCCTTATGGCTGGGGCGGATGGTGGGGATGGCCTGCGTACACGTACCCGCCGCTCTGGACTCCTCCGGGGTATCCATTCGATCCCAATTACGGTCCTTTCACTGGACCGTATTGGATGCAGTGAGGAGTTCTACGCTTTTCGAAAAGCGGAAATGGCCATCAAACGTGCAGCGCGTCACAAAAAGACACGTTAGGAAAAAGGAAACGACTATGCGATTTGGAACCGTACTTTTGGGAGCAGCGATTGGCGGCGTCTACGCGGCAGCCACCAAGGGCGATGTGATGAAGTCAGCGCTTTGGGGTGGAGGCATCGGCGGAGCTCTGACACTCATTGGTGGAGCGTCGGTGTCGCTTGGTCGAGCGCGCGTGTCGGTCTCCGGTCATGGCGGGCGAGATTTCTTCGCGGGTCTCGACCCAGCAGGCGCTTCTGCTGCACTGCCTCAGTCGACGATGCCTTACGGCTATCCACAAGGGCAAGAGGTCTTCGCGCCGCCCGCAGGCTATCCCTGGTGGTGATCTGATGCACACGATAACCAAGCTCGTTCTCGGCGGAACTGCTCTCAGCCTTCTTTCAGAGGGTCTGTCTCAGGTGGCCCTCAAGCAGTCACTCGAGCGAGAAGATCCGGTCAAGAGACTGGACGCCGAGCAAGCATCGCAAGCTTTCAAGGTGCTCGGTTTGGTGGGCAGCGGTTTCTTTTGGTACGGCTGCTACAAACACTCGCCGAGGCTCACCGTTGGACTTGGTGTTGCTACGACAGCGCTCGTATCTGTTGCTGTGATTGCCCCCAAGGTCATCAAGCTATTCGATCCCAAAGGGTGGGAAAGAGCTCAGGCTTCCATTCATTCTCGTCACCGCGTCCCAGCGCCACTCACGCCTGTCGTGACAGGTGGCGCATTCGTGGGCGCACCCCGTCAGCTCTATCACGCTCGTCATCCATTCGAGCCGCAGCAGCCGCACATGCATCAACACCATCACCACCGCTGAGAGAAAGAAGACTGTAATGTCCAGCAAGATTACCAACTACACACTCATCGCAGCAGGTGGAGCGCTGTATGTGATCGGCGCCAAAACGTTCGCAGATCACCATGAGAACGTCGCCCTCGGAAAACACGATACTTTCCAATGGAAGCACGCAACTGCGATCGGTTCCGTTGCGACGCTTGGCGGCTTGGGTCTTGCGGTCTTCGGCACATATCGCCTGAATAAGAAAGTTGGCATGGCCGCAGGTCTCGGACTCGGAACCCTGCTCGCGTACAACGCCGTCAAGCACGCCAAGGGCGAGCCGCTCATTTCGCTGTCACCGTTCGCTCCGAAAATCGGTCCGCATGTGACGGGCTGGAATCTCTTCGGCGACGTCTTCGGGTGGACGGATCCGTTTTCGGGCCAGCATGCTCCTGGCCATCGCGGATTCCATTCGGGCGAGGGTCAACACGACGAGCACCATCGCGAAGAGCATCGCCGTCACGAAGAAGAACATCGTCGATAATCGACTCAAACCCAAAACTCCACGTTCGAACGAAAGAAAGAGAAGAAGTCATGGCAGGTCTCATCAAGGGCACAATCGCGGGGACGAAGAAGTTTCTTCATCGCCGTAGCGCACTCGAAATCGCTCTCGGCGCAACTGCGCTCGTGCTCGCCGCCGATCACATGATCGCGCCAAAGGGCATGAGCATCGTTACAAAGACCACGCGCAAGATCTCCGGTGTTCTCGGCGGGAAAGGTCTTGCAAGACATCTTCCTCCGCCTCCGCCCGTTTTGCCATCAGCAATTCCGCCTCCGGGTGCGATCCATGCAGGCGCGAATGCAATGCCAGGCTGGAACAGGGGAACCATGCCTTTTGGCGGGTGGGCGCTCAACGCTCCGGGCGGCCCGTGGCCGTACGCGCACGCTGGTCAGCAATACGGCTGGGAGTGACTCAGTGTCTCGCCGAATGAGGACGAAGAGGTCTTCCCTGAAGACGATGACCGCTGTAGCTGCGGCGGTCATTGGTGGGATTTTCTTGTACTCGAGACACAAGAGGCCCTCTTTGTCTTCGCACTACGTCGGTCGTGGCGGTCCACCTGGAGGCGATTACTCCTTCACGCGTCGTCCTGGTTTCAACTCGAAGGAGTACTAGGTTCAAACCTATGCCCAGCGCTGTCTCAGTCTCTGGCGGCGACGCCGCCATCGCACTCACCTTCGAGGAGCTCAAGGCGCTCGACAAGCGAGTCGCTGAAGGTCCTCGCGTAGCTCAAGACGCAGCCTTCGGCGCCTTCGTTGGCGGCGTTGTGGGCCTCCTCGATGGCGGTGTAATCGGCGGAGCATTCAAGGGCGCGCTCACAGGAGCGGCAGTTGCGCTCGTGAGACATCGCTACGAGCATTGGCTCGCCGAAAACGAACACGACGGACGGGAGTAGACCTCTTCATGTCGATCCTTGCTAAAATGAAAGCTCATCCCGTTCTGTCCATTGCGGGACTTGGTGTGGCTGCGCTCGGCGTGGACTACTTCGTAGAGGGCGACAAGTCCATCGCAGCATCGTTCTATCGCAGCATCTTCGGCAGTGGCGACGGGGAGCATGGGAAAAGAGGTCTTGCGCCGCACAAGGTCGTACCGAGAGGCATGCCCGAAGCGCCCGCTCAAGTGGCGCCAGTACTCGAGTACCTTCCCGGTTACTACCCAGCGTTTCCAGCTCACTACCATCCGCACTGGGGTCATCACGCAAGGGGTTTCCATGGCGAGATGATTCGAAGAGGTCACTACGGACGTGATTGGGGTCACGAAGGTGGACGAGGTCATGGCTGAGAGTGGCGCGATTCTGCTGGGCGTGCTCGGTTGCGGCGTCGCCGTATTCGCCGTTGACTACGCCATGTCAGAACCCGGCGACTCGTGGTTCGATCAGATCAAGGCGAAGCTCGAATCGCACCCAGCTCCGCAAGGCGAAGACGAAGGCAAAGGCCGGAGACGCACGCCGACACTGAAGCGCATTGCGCCGCCATCACCGCATTCTCGGACGCTGCCGCCACATGTTTCGCAGACGCAAAGACAACCGCGTCAACCACAATCTTTCACACAGCAGCCGTCATCGCAGACTTGGCAAGCACCACCGGTTCGTCCGCCGCCTCAACGTCAAATCGTTGATCAAGCCAAGGCGACAGCGCAAAACCTCATCTCGAAGACGTTTGGCGGTCCTCCATCGATGCCAAAGACCAAGTCCGGTGGCGCTGACTTCGGCGTGCAGGAGACGCAGCACATGCTCAACACCTTCTTCCAAGGTCACGTCATCAAAGAAGACGGCAAGATGGGTCCGCGCACGAAAGACGCCATCGTGCAGTTTCAACAAGCGCAGAAGCTCCCTCAAACGGGCATCGTCGATCAGAAGACGCACGATTTTCTCGTGCAGATTTCGACACCTTTGACGACGAATCCACTCACGCAGGCTTCTTCCTCGAGGACTTCTTTCTTCCCATCCGCACGAACAAGCGTTGGCGCTCTTGGTGGCGGTGACTGGAAGGCGGAAACAGCGTCTTTAGGCAAGGCTGCGCAAGACATCATCTCTCACGCCATCAGCGAAGGCGATCCTCGCACGCTGACGCCACTCTCGAAGCTGCTCGCTGCAGCGGGCTTCTCTCAGGCGGCTAGCGCTTCGCACTCAGGTCATAGCGACATCGGACCAGGATTCTGAGGCAAGAGGTGCTCGGTCGTCACCCGATCACTGACGGGCTGTGCGGCGCGGCGCTCGGGCTTTTTCTCGCGTCGCTCGACCGAAAGAAACCGTTTGGTTCGCGCGTAATGGTTGGAGGCGCGCTCGGTGTCATGCTCGGTGCTCTCGTGCGAAGAAGTCAGGGTGCGCGAACGCCAGCTCAATTCGTAGGGTTCAATCCGATGCTCGTGGGCTGGTCGCCGCCTCCGCATCCCATCGACTTCGTTGCCTCGTTTGATCCTCGTATGTCGAAGCGCGATCAAGCGCGAGCGATTTTGAACTCGTACCTCTTCGATGACGATACGCGCGAATGGGCGAATGACGGAACGGTGAAGAAAGCATTTGGATCAGCGAAGAAGCCGATTCAGAAGAAGGAAGATCACGATCCGGCGATGCTCATCGCTGCGTACGAGAACCCACAGTCGCCTGTGTGGCAAGTACGTGGCGGACGTAATTCTTGGAACGAGCTCGACAAGGTCGTACAAAAAGCCATCGCAAAGCGCACGAAGCTCGGCCCGCTGCCGAAATCGAATTACGAAAGCGATCCAATCGTTATCTACTATTATGATAACGATCGCATGAAGAAGATCACTTATCCTCGTATGTCCATTCCTGTAGCGCTCAATCCGCAGAACCTTCAGTGGTGGCGCTGGGGTATGGGCCCTCAAGACGATGCGTCGAAGAAAAAAGGCACGGACGACATTCACACGTTCGAGACGCAAGACCCCAAAGCCATCGCGGCCGAGCGCGCGCAGCCAGGACTCTTCGGAGGCAGTGACCATCCGAATGCGAACCGTTCAGGAGGCCAGTGGCACGACGAAGGCTTCGATGCCGGCAAAGACTTGCCAGGCAACATGGGCGTCATCTCGTCGACGATGATGCAGGTGATTGGAGCCGTGCTCGAGATCATCCCCGGCGTGGGAACCGCCATCGGTTCGACGCTCATCATGGCGGCACCCTATGTGCAGCAAATCGCGAACATGGTCGATGTCACGGTCGCGGGCGGCGACAACGCACAAGCGCTTGCCGGCATTTCGAAGATGCTCGTTGCGGCGGCATCGGCTGGGCTCAAATACGGTGCCGGCATCAACGTACCGCCCATGGCCGTCACGGCTCTAGGCGCGACGATCGATCAGGTTTCACAGAGCGTCGATGCAGCGCAAAAGCAAAAGCTCGATTTCGCTTCGATGTGGACGAAGGTTGCAAAGAAAGCTGCGTCGTTTGGCAAACTCGACGACACCGCGGCTCATGTCATTGCGACCGTGCTCGGAGAAGACGTCGCAGGGAAGGTCTTTCTTGCAGGGCATCAGGCGGGCAAGCTCGCGGACTTGCCCACGGTCGCGGCCATCGCGAAGATCGTGCAGCCGATGGGCGCGTTCACGGATCCGAAGATCACGAATCTCTTTTTACTCGGCGCCGGCATCGGTCACATCTCTCAAGTGCAAGAGCAAAAGGGTGTAGGCGTTCCTCTTCCCATAGCGCACGCGCACGCGCACGCAGCGAACGCGCATGCGGCGAACGCAGGAGGAGTGCATCGCACAGGAGCGTTCTTCTACGATCAGGATCTTGCGCGAAGCGGGCTCGGCAACGCGGCGACGCCGTTCGTGCAGATGCCGTACGACAAAGCCGTCCAAGCCATGCACTTGAGACCCGAAGACCGTTACGGTTCTCGTTTGGAGCACCCTAATTGGGTGGATTGGTCGAGGTGGTGGTAGAGTTTGTGAGCAGACGATAGCAAGAGGACATGCGGGTTAGGCCGTCTGTTTTCCTTGGCGCAAGACCTCTTCGCGTAGCGGCATTGCCGAAAGCGCGAGATTGCTGATGGAGAACGAAGATGGCGGTTTTAGTTGGAAACGGCACGGTCACTCCGGTTATCGGCACTGAAACAATCGCTGCAACGATTGCGCCAGGCGCTCCACTCGACAACATCTCCGTTTACTTCGTTGGCGGCACTGGAGGCGGCGGGGGACCTCTTCTTCTTCGGCTCTATGCCGAAGTCGGTGGGTTTCAAACGCTCGTCGCTCAGAAGCAAGCAGTCGGCTCGAATCTTCCATCCATCATCGCTTGGGATACGGGACTTGGACCGCTTGCTGGAGGTGGGGGCGGTGGGTCTGGCGGCGGCAACGCCGTAGCTCAGAGCAATCAGATTCATGCGGGCGGTACGAATTACACCGTGACCGTGACAGATCTCTCGAGCACACCGGCTTCGCTTTCGTCGCCGCGTCAGCCTGTGACGATCACCATCGCAGGCGTCGATCAATTCGACACTGCTGGAGATGCAGAGTTTGGAACGACTTTTGCGCTCGCGCCCGGAGCGACTGGAACGCTCACCGTCTTTCCTGGCTACGCGCAGCACATGGACGTGGCAATCGACCAGACGAACATACCGCCTTTTGTCACAGTGACCGTCACGGCAGATTGCGGTGGCGGTTCGGTCCTTGGCGCGCTCGTCGCCTCGGCACAAATGAGCGGCACAGACAGCACCATTGGTGAAGTCTTTGGTGAGCTCAAGCTCCCTGTCGCAACCGAATACTTCGTCAGCATGAAGAACAATAGCCAACAGGCTATCAACATCACACTCACGGGTGTTACGACTTCAGAATCGATTACGGCAGGTGGAGTTGTTGCACTTGGTGGCGACGTCATCGGACCTTCGAACGCCAACACCGTCGTCAAGTGGGAGAACGTGCCGCTCGATCCAGCGACGTTCGCGGCGCCTGGCGTCGCTGGCGTGCCTGTCTTCAACGGCACCGATTGGGAAGTCGTCACTTCGACCGAGGTAGAAGAAGTCGCACCAGGTCCCACGCGAATTTTTGCAGCGTTCGCTTCCTATGGAACCCAGGCGGTGCAGTTCACGGGCTTCGGCGCTGGAGGCGGCGGAGGTGGGGGCGCTTCGGGAGTCGCTGGACCTGGTTCAGGAGGTGGTGGCGGAGGCGGTGGCATCTTGTCCACGGTCATGACGCAAGTGAATCTTGCGCACACCATCAACGTGATCGTGGGAACTGGGGGAGCGGCGGGCGCCGCGGGCGCTGCAGGTCTCAGTGGCGGCGCGGGCGGCAACGGCGGCAACACCTACGTCATCGACGCGACAGCAGGCGTCGTGCTCGCCGCGTTTGCGGGCGGCGGAGGGGGCGCTGGAGGCATCGCGGGCGGTGCGGCCGGTGGTGGCGGAGCTCCTGTTCCGAACGGAGTCTTCGCAGCTCCCGCGAGCGGCGGATCTGGCGGCACAGGTACGGCTGCAGGCTCTACGGGTAACGACAACATCTCCGCGATCAATACGACCAACGCAGTGCAGCTTCAGGCAGCAGGCACTGGAGGCACAGGGGGCGCCGGCAATGGTCCCGGAGGCGGAGGAGGTGGTGCGGGCCCCAATGGCGTCACGGGAGCTGGAAATGGCGGTAATGGTACCGCGGGAGCTGGCGGCGCTGGAACTGGAGGCACCATCTCGAGCGGTGGTGGAGGCGGAGGTGGTGCTGGAAGCTTCACGGCTGTTACGGCGGGTGGAGCGGGTGCCGCTGGCGGAAGCGGTCTTCTCATTGCCAAAATCCTTTTCGCATAAGAGGAGCTGGAGAGACTCTCGTGAGCAGCAAGTTCGTTTCGCCGTTTCCAATCTTCATACCTGGCAATACGCCAGCTCAAAATGATTGGCCTCCGAACGCTTCTACGGCTGACGAGCTTTCGCCTGGTGCTTCGATCAATCTCGAAGGAGACGCTGCGGGTCCATCCAACGCCAACACCGTCGGCAAATGGGAAAACATTCCGCTTGACCCATCAACGATGGGAGCGCCAGGAGTCGGTAGTGTTCCTGTCTTCAATGGAACGAACTGGGAAGCAGAGTCTCTTCCCGCTCCATCTGGCGCGGCAGTGAGCTCTGCGCTCTCGCAAACGCGCTATCAGTATTGGTCTGGCGTACCGGTGCTCGACGGAAGTGGCGTCTACGCGATAGGCGCCAACTGCGCACTCGTCATCGGACACAATAATCTCGGCTCCTACCAGAGCGCCACAAACCTCTTGCAAAGCTGCTCGAGAGGTACGGCAAATACCAACGCCGCAGGTCCTGCATGGATCGGCAGCTACGACGGATCGGCGGCCACCGGTACTTACAAGACGAGCTTTGTTCTCCGAGGTGCGGCAGCAGGTATTGGAGGTTTTACACACACGACGAGATTCGGCATCGAGTCAGTTTCAGCGACGCCTCTTCTCCAATGCTTCGTAGGGCTGATGGATGCGTCCGGAGGAGGCGCTGGTCTTCCTCAAAACGGCAGCATCGACTGGACGACGCAAACGACTCTCCAAGTCGTTGGCATTGCTTTCACTGAAACTGTCGTAGGAGGCGTTCTCGCTGGCAACTGGAAAATCGTAAGCTGTAACGGTGCCGCAGTGACCACTACAGATAGCGGTGTGCCACTCGTAGCTGGGAACCTCGTAGAGCTTGCTCTCACGGCGCTCCCGGATGCAGCGACGATCGCGTGGACCATCAATGATCTGACCGCAGCGACGACACACTCCGGCGTCATTGCGGCGACGCTGCCAGCGAACACGCTCGCTCTCGCATGGCAAGCCGGTATGAACGTCGCGTCGGGTGGCGGAGCCAGCAATACTTTCAGCACTGTGCGCTACACGATGGACTCCAATTTCTAAGAGAGAAAAAGATGTCTGGACCGCCTACTATCTATCCACCGCTTCCTATCAACATTCCTGGAAATCAAGGAACGGTTACACTCGTTAGTGGACTTCCTACGCTTGTTCCGCAAAACGAAGTACCAGTTCTTGAAGGCATTCAAGGCGAAGTTACACCTGTCAACGGTCTCATTGAGGTCGTACCCCCGAATCCAGAACCAGCTCTCGAGCAAGCAGATTTTGCTTCTCCACTCGCACAGATTCCAAATTTCGAACCGCCCGTAACGTGGTCAACGGAACCGATATCTGTTTTTCCATTGCCCACAGTCATCAGCATCAGTCCGACGTTAGGAAGTGCTGCTGGTGGAGTTCCAGTGACCATCATGGGTACTGGATTCATTGGAGCTACAAATGTGAGTATCGGTGGTGTTTCAGCCACCAGCGTCGTTGTAGTGAGTGATACGGAAATTACAGCCGTTACTCCTGCTCTTCCGTCTTCTCTCATTCCCGTTTCAGTTTCAGTGACGACGCCTGGTGGAACTGGCATTCTTCTAAACGCATATACCTCGTTTTCTGCTCCAGCCATTCCATCGCTTCCAGCGGGTAGCGCCCTTGATCTCTTCATCGATAGCGGTCGAACGGTTGTCGGGGGCGCACTTACGCAGTGGGAGGATCTTGCGCACGCCATCATTTTTACGCCACCTGTTGGATTTACTGGCCCAACAATAACTGCAACGAAATTTCAGCAGTTTGATGGTCAGCTTTGGTCGCTGGCTACCAACGAACTGTCAAACGTTCCAACAACTCTCTTTGCTGCTGGAACGCCGTCTACTATGGCGGTTTCTGGTTACTTGACTGATGCGGGCGGAGCCATTTCAACCGCATTTCGCATGGGTAGCGCTGGCAAAACGCGAGTGTTCATTGGAAATACGACATTTTGCTATAGCGACGGAGTGACCAACATTACCAATCCGCAGATGTTTACAGGCGCTCCTCTCGTTCTGGTTTTTATGATTACTCCAGGTACGGGTACGATGGCTATGCGTCTCAATGGGTGGAATGTCGTGTACCCGTATGCGATGACAGCTCCTGCAGGCACACCGACGATCGATGCAGGTTCCTCAGGCATTCAAATCGGAAACCGTGACGACAATACTGCATTCTTTTGGCACGGCTACGAAGAAGAAGTACACGGATATAACAGAATTCTCGATGCTGCAGATCTCACATCACTAGAAACCAATCAGGCCGCGAAGCTCGGTCTTGTCGGTGTGAATGGTTACGTCAGCGACTCTGCGGTCATCACGTTCTTGGGATTGGGAGGTCAAGAGCTCGTCAAAGGTGCTTACGCGGCGACTCGTTTTTATACGACTGCAACGTCAATTACACTTTTGGTTCAACAGAATACGACTGCTGGTCCAAGCGTCGTGAATTTGCCCGAGCTTTCGATTTTCGTGGATGGCGTTTTTCATTCTACATACACAGTTCCTACAAGCGTCACTCCGTTTCCGCCCAATACGACGGTGCTTGCGCTCGACGGCGCTGCTCATATTGTGGAAATTTGGGACGGGCCTTCAGAGCAAGCGACTCCTGTTGTTCCAGTAGCTGCCGTGCTCATCGGGATTCAAGACCCCACTGGGGCTACTTCAGTTTTGCCGGCTGTCATTCCCACGAACAAGATGGTCGTTTACGGAGATTCGATTAGCTTGGCTTGCGGGAGTACGGCTCCCATCAATGGAGCTTTCCAACAACTGCGCTATTTGACAGGTCACAAGTGGTCGGGTCGCGTTTCTTTCTTCGGAACCATCGGACGTCAGCTTTTCACCGATCGTAGTTTTGATGCAACCTTCGTAGATACAGCAACTGCGCTTGTTGCGCTTGCCCATGAAGTTGCTCCTGGCGGCATCAAGATGATCTGGGTTCAGATCAGTCTCAACGATTTCGTCGCCTCGAGCTACGCATCAGCCGCTGCTTGGGGCGCAGATCTAGCTACGCTCGTTGCAGCCATTCATACGCTCGATGCAACGATCCCAATCGTACTTCAAGGAGCTATTGTCGCCGTCAATGAAAATGTGCCCAATGCAAGCGGGTACACACTGCCCAATTTGCGTTCGCAAATGGCTGCTGTCGCGGCGGCCAATCCCACATTTGTCTCTTATGTAGATGCGTCTGTCATGATCAACGGAGCACCACCTGTGACGACAGGAGAGCTCAACGTCGATGGTTATCACCCTACAAACGCAGGATATGTAACCTACAATACCTGGTTGATTGCCGCGCTTCAATTTCTTGGGTACCCTACTGCTTAGTTTCAACTGGAGACCAAAAGCTATGACGATCTGGGTTGGTTACGACGGAATGCTCTACGATGACGGCAGCGAAGAGGTCTTCGTAGGCCAAGACGGTGGTGACGGGCTCGGTGGTCTTGGTGACATCGCTTCTTCGCTCGGCAGCGACGGCGCCGATTCTGGGGGTGGCGGTTTCGGCAGCGCGCTCTCCGATCTTGGAAGCTCTCTTGGAAGTGCGTTCGGCGGCACCGGCAGCGGAGACGGTTCGAGCGGAGGCGGGCTTGGCGGCATCGGTTCCAATCTCTCGAATCTCTTCAGCGGCACAGGCAACACGGGCTCGGCACTTGGCGACGTGTTTGGCAAACTTGCGAAGACCGCTCTTCCTGCGGTGACGCAAGCTGCCGAGGGCGCACTCACAAAAGCGACCTCGAGAAGCTCGCAAGCCCAAATGCCGTCACAGCAAACGATGCCACAGGCTCAGCATCCCATGACGCAGCCTCAGCATCCCATGGCGCAGCAAGCGCAACGACTCACAGCACCAGGCGGCGGAGGACCTCTTCCAGCTCACGTCAGGCGCAAGCACGACGTTGATCCCAAGGTCCGATTGAACTTGCTTCTTTCGCACCTTGCAAAGAAGTACAATATGCCACCGCCCGCAAAGCCTGCGGGTCTTGTGAGCAAGATGATGGGACACCCGACCTGACTGATTGACACGCTTCGTGATACCCGAAGGGGTAAGGACTTCGAACATGCGTAAACAGACCAAAATTCTCGGCATTGCAGCAGGCGCAGTTGGCGCTGGGTGGCTCTACTCGCACGCAAAGACGAAGAAGTCGTTTGACCGAGTTGGCGCGGACACCGATGACTCAGGCGGCAGCTTGCTCGACGATCTTGCTGCATCCATTCGTCGCGGATTCGGTGGAGGTGGCGGAGCTCCTCGCATTTATCATCGTTCTCAGTCTCAGATGCAGCAGCCACAGGGTCGTCCACAGGGATACCCGCAAGCACGTCCTTCAGTGATGCACGCGCCCTATCATCCTTACGGCGGCGGTCAGGGCTACGGTGGCCAGCAGGGCTACGGTGGACAGCAGGGCTACGGTGGCCAGCAGGGCTACGGTGGCCAGCAGTACGGAGCGCCGTCGCAGCAGTACGGAGCGCCGTCGCAGCAGTACGGAGCGCAGCAATACGGCGCGCAGCCAGGTGGCGTGACGTACACGCCTACGCAGATGCCAGTACAACGTCCTCTCGTGACGTCACCTCTTCCGACGCCGCACGAGACCTCGGCGAATTTTTCCGAGGACCGCGGCGCGACGCCTGTCGCGCGCACGGGCAAGTTCATCTCGAAGCTCTTCGGCGGTCCGCCTTCGACGCCTCAAGGCGGAATCGACGATCAACTTCTTCGAACGCAGCGGGGTCTCAATCAGTTTTATGGATACATGATGCTCAAAGAAGACGGCATCATGGGAGACAATTCGAGACGCGTACTGATTCAATTTCAGCACGACACGGACTTGCCCCAAACAGGGAAAGCCGACGGAGCGACATACGACAAAGTCACGCACCTCGTCGAACAAAAGCGCCGAGGTCAGGCCGCATACGGAGCAGACGATGGCGGCGATGATGACGCAGTCTCTCGCATTCATCGCCGCTCGAAGACCTCTTCCACCTCTTCGTCTTCGCCCAGTCAGCCCATCGATCGCAGCAATCCCGATTGGTCCACAGGCCTCAAGGAGTCCGCGCTCTTTTGGGCTTCGCCTCCGCCGCTCACGCTTGCACGTCTCATGCGCAAAGACCACGTCGCGGAAGATGCTGCTACACATGCGACGACAGGTACTCAAGCAGGTGGCTGGTACGACGCATTCACGCCTCCGAGCTTTCCGTGGATTCCGAGTAGCGGATACGGCTTCCCGTACATCGAGCAGCCGCCCCCGCTCTTCGGCAACAGCGGCTTCGGTGGCTACGGGCACATCGGTCACGGCGGCCCGCAAGGACTCGGCGGCTACGGGAGCTGGGGCTCGCACGGCGGCTGGGGCCATGGCTTCTAGCGAGGAGCAATGAGTATTCAAGGTCGTGCGTCGTGCATTAGGCAGCATGCAACTCAAAGTTTTGGAGATGATCCACGACATTGGCGAACCTGAACCCAAAAATGCTAGTTACGAAGTCTTTACGCGAATGAGGTCAGTTGGTTTTGACCTTATCAAGCGTGGATACGTAAATTTGCTTGGGCACAATCATCCTGACTTGATCGCCGGAAGGCGTGGTCAGTGGTATCTAACATCACTTGGGAAATCAGTAATGGCGTCGGGACGACATGCGAAGTAATCGCAGAGTCTAGCGAGTTTTCGCTTTCGCTTTCTCTCGCATTGACTCTCTCGCCGTAACCAAGCACTTCTTACAATGTGACTTCGAATTTTTGACAAGAGGTCGCCTAAGACAATTGCGGCACAAGCCAAGGCCTGGTGCTGATTTTTGCGTTACCAATTTTCGAATGAGCACCGGTCGACGGCGATATTTGGTTGTAGAGGACTTCTCTTTACGAGGAGGACGAGACAAGTTCTTTTTGCGAGCCCAATCTCTACGGTCGTTCAAACAGCCAATACATAATTGATTGGAAAATTTGCTGATGGGTTTTTTGAAACAAAAACCGCATAGACCAGCGTGTATGGACAACTTGCGAAGCCGTCGTTTCCGTTTGATGGCGCGCTGTACCTTTCTAGCTCGCATTTGCACGTCATGTTTTGCGCAATACCGCTTATGCGTTGCTGGTTTTTGACATCTAGCGCAAAGACCTAGTTTCAGATGATGACCAGGTAAATGGCCTTTTTTGCGACAGAGTCGGCAGCGGTGGCAGCGGTGTCGTCGATGTCGGTCTTTGACCGCTTGAGCATTTCGTTCGATACGATGCTCCTGGCAGAGCATCGAAACGACAGAAGCCTTACCACATCGCCAACACGTACCTGTTTTACGAGCGTGTTTGTATTTGGTAAGCGAGTCCATGATTCATCGCTTCACTGTTTTCGTCTTCGCTGACGTCGCAGTTGGTTGTTGCTGGCGTTGTTCGGCGAGGATAGTGTCAAGTCCGCGCCTCACGGCGATGCGAAGGATGTCGGTGCGCGTCACACTCGTGAATCCGGCGTCGGGTGAGTTTTGCGCGGCAATCTCGGCATCATCGAGAACGCTCTGCGCGAACTTGATCGTGATAGGGACCGCGTGGATCGACGGCTTTCGAGGCATGACCTCTTCTATAGAACGTAGCGCTTGCTTTCGTCAATGCTCAACACATCGACTTGCAATGTAGTGAATGACTAATCGCAATGTTCTAAGTGACGTTGCCAGGCGAAGGGAGGAAAGTTGGGGGTTTCGAAGAGGGCGTGTACTCTGCAAGAGAAGGTCAAAGAGGTACGTGGAACCCGTGACAGCACATGCAGGCGACGTATCACCGGCTCGATTTGCGGGCTGGTACAGGGACCTCGTCGAAGTTCCTCGCCAGAAGATGTTTGAACATCGCGCAGGTGGCGAACGCACGTTCAAGATCGTCGCGGGTGCGCTCACCATCGGCGCTGTGGCGGGCGGAATCAGTCTTGCCAACGCGCGTTTTGCAGCGCCCGGCGATGATGCAGCACGCGTCTTTGGCGCTCCAGTCGATTTGACGCTTGCAGGGCTCTGCTACGGGCTTGGCGTCCTCGGTTACTTCGGTTCGGAGACCGATCACGTGCTCAACATTGGACACGGCTGCCTCGGCGCATGGGCGTATCGCCGCATGCAGCGCTTCTCGCGTGAACGATTCGCAGCGCCCGTCGTTCAGGAGCAACGTCAAGAACAGGTTCGCGGCGTGCTCGGTCCTGCTCCCGTTCGCGGCAGCACATGGCCATACAATCAGCACGCTGGTATGACCTCTTCGTCACACGCTCAACCACAGTACGCCTGGTCACCATAAACGAGGTTTCAACACCAGAAGAGGTCATCCAAAACAAGAGGCAAGTGAAGACGGACGCGAGTTAGGCGCAGAGGTCTTCCAGAGTTTCACCCGCGCGATCATCCCGGTCACGAGGGCTATGAAAGAAGGAAGAAATCGCATGTATCCTCAGTTCGCAAATCTCGATCGCGTTGGCGCTCCCAGCTACGATCGCGTCGGCTACGGCCACTACCTCACCGGAGTCCAGTCTGGCCCTGCCATCGTCGGCGCAGGTCCTGGCGGTGGTCCGATGGCTCCTCCCGGTCACCCCGGTCACATGGGCCACCCCGGCTTCCGTCCTCACAACGTTCCGTGGTTCGCGTCGCCGTTCGGCGGTCCCGGCCCCGGCGCTGGCTACGGCCCGTTCCCCGGTGGCGCGTACGGCTACGCGGCATCGACGCCGTACCCGTACAGCGGGTACCCCCACGTCGTCAATAACCCCCCGACGCAGGTGCGCGAGTTCGTCATCGGCTTCGGCCCCGTCCTCATCGCGCTCATGTCGACCGCGATCTTCCAAGCGCAGCCCCAGCTCATCTTCCGCGGCAGCCGCCTCATCGTTCCGAGCGCGCTCGCCAACAACTTCTCCATCAACGACATCCGCGTCGGCAAGGACTCGCAGGCCGTGTCTGCGAACCCGATCCCCGCGGCGGCGTTCTCGGAGCTCGCGGTCGGCGTCAACCTCGGTCTCGACACCGCGGTTCCCGGCATCATCATCACGATCAGCGTGTCGAACACGACGGGTGCGCAGCAGACGTTCGCTGCAGCGCTCATCGGCACCTCGATGCAGTGAGCCCGGTAGCGCTCGCGAAGCTGGTGAAGACCTCGTCGAGGAGAAGAGGTCTTCCCAGCGCGCAGCGCACAGATCCAGCAGGCGGATTCACCTCTTGTCCTGCCTAACACCCTGATCACGGGGACTGGAAAAGTGATCTGAAGTAACGCCCACCTCCTCGGCCTTCACGGGCTGGTCAAGGGGGGTGGGCGTCTTCGGTTTTATGGCTCTGTTTGGTTTGTGATTCGACAGCAAGGAGCACTTCATGATCCCCGTTTTCGTTCCGCCGAACTTCATCCTTTTCGGTCAGAGCTACGCGCTCGTCACAGGCGGCGCATACCAAGGCATTTTCGGTCCGCTCTTCGTACCTCAAGGTCTGACGCCGGGCTGAAAGGACATCCTCTTCAATGTATCGACCAGGCTTCGAGCTTTGCGGTTTCGACACTCTTCCCGTGCAACGGAAGCAAGTCGTTTTGCGTGCGCTGCTCGAAGCGCTGGTCGTCGCGGACTGGAATTACATCTGGCATCGCGAGCAAGCAGGCGAAGGTCTTCTTCCGTCGATCTACGAAATTGGACCGCGGTACGTGCTCAAGGTGAGACCCGCAGGCATCGACTCGTGGCAAGACATTCCAAGGACTCTCGAGCTTGGGAGCGGGGACTGCTTTGCAGAAGGCACGCCCATCACTCTCGAAACTGGACAGCAGCTTCCAGTCGAGAAAGTCCAAATTGGTATGCGAGTTCGAACGCGGAGCGAACGCATCCACACCGTAACCAATCGTGGTTTGATGAAGCTCAATGCTAAGACGTTCGAAGTCGAAACAAAAAGAGGGCATGTCGCGAGAGTCACAGCCAATCATCGTTTTTGGACGCGTAATCGCGGTTGGGTTCCTCTTCGCGATTTGAATCTTGGCGACGGGCTCATCGAGCTCGACGACACAGGCAATCAAAAAGACGCTGACATCGCAGAGATTCGACCCGCAGGCAGATCCGACGTTTACGATCTCACAGTCGAAGAAAAACACGAGGTTTTTGCTGGCGCAATTCTTGCGTCGCAATGTAAGGACTTTGCCTGTTGGCGTATCGCCGAGCTTCGTCACGCGGGCTACGACGATGTCTTCCCGCACATCAAAGTCACAACGGTGCCCGATCCCAAGGGCGTCGAACCGGACATGACCGTTTATCACATCCAGGTTCGTATCCACGAAACGATCGAAGACCCATCAGCCGTTTTGGGAATGCCAACGAACGCGACATACGATCAGCTTCGAGGCGATTCAGGCGAAGCGAGCTTGGCGCCTATTTCTGCTGGTGCCTTTCCAGACATGTTCGCAGGCGGCGCATTCGGTTATCACCAAGAGCAATTCAGGCAGCATCCTGGATTGGGTGGCCATCCTGGCTACCCGCAGCACCAACCCAACTTCGGGCACTCCGGTCGTGGAGGGCAGCAGCATCCGCAGTTCGGACAACCACAACAATTCGGACAACATCCAGGCCACTTCGGCTATCATGCAGGTGGCATCGTCAACCAGTTTGGAGTGCCGTACGGATACGGCCGGTAAAAGGAAAAGCTCAAATGGCCAAGCGTCGCTCTACAGGTTCTCTCGTTCTCGGTGCCGTCCTCGTCACTGCCGCGGTCTACGCCGGGTATCGCTACTTGGAGAAAGACAAGAAGCGCGGCATACGCGTAGGCGGAGCCCACGGGCTCGACTACGTGAACGATGCTGACGCGAGGAGCGACAAGCGCGCATCAGCGTCGATGTACCTGATGAAGCCGTACCAGATTTTCAACCCTGGTGGAGGGATGCGTCCCTTCGAGATCGACGCGCAAGGCGCACCGACGGGTAGAGCTCTCATTCTTCCAGGCGAGCCTGCGACGGCTGGTGGCGTCGTCGTCAGTGGTCAGAGCGGGCCGGCGATTGTCGGTGGACAAAGCGGACCCATGATCACGGGCGGTCAGAGCGGTCCTTCCATCGTCGGCGCTTGGGATTACGCCGGCTATGGTCATGGCCACGGGGGTCATGGTGGTCACTACGGTCATCATCACCCGCACTACCCGCCACCCCCGCCGCCCGATCCCGATCCGATGATGGATCCGAACGCGCCGCAAATCTGACACGCGATTTTCTCTCGGAGAACAAGAAGATGCATGCTCGAACCAAAACCACTCTCGCTCTCGGCGCTCTCGCTCTCGGCGTAGGGTACTCGGTCTACAAACGCCGCGAAAATCCAGCGTGGACTCCTTGGGGTGCACTCCTCTCTTCGACGCGCGACAAGGTGCTCGCTCTCGAGAAGGTGAAGATCACGTCGGTGCCGACGCCGCACGAGACCGCTGCGCTCGATCCGGGCATGTCGACCGACCAAGTGAAGCAAGTCAATCATGCGCTCTCGAACGAGACTGACATGAAGACACTCGCCAATCATGCTGTCGCCCTCAGCGCGCTCGGTCACGACAATAGCGCCGCCGCGGTCGCAGCGAAAACCGTTGCCATTGGCGAGGCAAAAGCCGCAGGTGCCAAGGACGCAGACCTTCACGTGAAGCAAGTCGAAGCTGCTGCGGTTCCTCTTCCGCCTGCTGCCATCGCAACAGGCTACTTCGGCCGAGGCGGTCACGGCTGGGGCGGCGGACGCGGCTGGGGCGGTCGTGAACGCGGCTGGGATCGCTTCCGCGAGCCATGGGCTCCGCCCGTTGTCGAAGAGGTCATCGATCCTGCGACGGGTCTTCCCTATGCACCGGTTGCAACAGGCTACGATCCGCGAAGAGGAGGCCGTGGCGGGTTCGAGCATCGCGGCTTCGGGCGCGATCCCCGCGTTCCTCACGATCGATTCGGTGAGCTCTTTGGAAGAGGCCGTCACGAGCCGTGGCGCCGTGATCGCGAGTTTGGAGCTCCGATGCCCTTGCCGGAGATCCCGTACGATCCGTGGATTCACCACCGTCACCGCCGCCATCCGCTCGAGGAGGTCGTCGTCGATCCGGCGCTTGCGCAGCAGCAAGCGTATCAGGCACCTGTGCAGCAACCGGTGGCACAGCCTGCAGCAGACGATGACGCTGGCGCTGACGCTGGCGCTGACGCTGCAACGGCCACTGGTTGGTGGTGATAAGAGGTAAGGACCCGTGCTTACCTCTCAGCAAGCCCAGTGGCTGGTCACGTTCTACAGGAACCTGCCAGCCAACCGTCCACAAATGGCGGCTGCACAACAAGTGCAATCTGAGGTGCATCAGGCTGAAGTCGTCAACGGTGAACGGTATCCCTACTTCGATTTGCGACAGATGACGCGATAACCAAGGGAGTTAGGCCCCATCATGAGCGAAGAAAAAGATGAAAAGGTGACAGTCGAACAAGAAGATGAACAGAAGAGATCCTCTTCTGATGAGCAGAAGACCTCTAAGAGGGCCTCTTCCTCGATGACGGAGATCCTTCCCGGCATCAAGATGACTGATCCTCGTCCGACAGATCTCGAAATCTTTTTTCGCATCATGCCGCACATCCTCGGTGGCTGGGCAGGCAAGACCACGGACGTTCGCAGCGCAAACTCGAGCGCATTCATCCAGGCGCGCGAGGCACTCGGGCAAATGGCGATGATGGGGGTCGTGCGCGCGAGCTTCGTGTGCAACGACCGTTCGCACCTCGCGGTGATGCCCACGGGCGGTCATCCACAAATGCAGCAACAACCGCAGCAGCAGCAAGGAATGGCACAAGGTCAGCCCATGACTTCTCCGGGCAGTGGCGGCATGACGCAGCAGTACCCAACGAACGGCTATGGGCCAGGCGTGCAGCCTCCTCCGCAGAGCTCTCAAGCCGGTCAGGGCGGTCAAGTTGGTATTGGAGGCATGGTGCAGATGTTTCCGATGCATCAGGCAGCGCCGACCGTGCACGGCGCGCCGAACTTCGGTGACGGTTCGAAGGGCGTACTCACCAACATGTACCCGACGCCGGGAGCCGTTCCCGTTCCACCGATGGGACCTCCGCCACCTCCGCAACAGCCCTTCGCACAAGGCCAAGCAGCACCGTACAGCGGGTTCGCAGCTCCGCCCCAGTACCCATCGCCACCGCAGTACCCGCCGCAAGGATTTTCGTGAAACGCAAAGCCTCAAAGCTCGTCACTAAGGCGCTCATCACCGTTGGTGTGATCGGCACGGCTTGGCTCGTGTGGCGCGCTTCGCAGGGCTCCCCCGTACGTCGTCACCTCGTTGGCCAGGGCGATGGCCACGTACTCGAAGCCCAGCGACTCTTGAAGCAGCTTGGATATGACGTCGACGTCGATGGGCTCGAAGGCCATCGCACGCAAGAAGCCATTGAGCATTTCCAGTCGCTTCATGACCTCGACATCGATGGAGTCATTGACCACGCGACGCTCGCGGCGCTTCACGCTGCCGTCTCGAGCTACACGCACACAGGCTTCGGCCCGATGGCGAGCGGCGCTCTCACTCCGGCGTCGATTGGGAGCTAAGCTCGCTCATGTGGTTTTTTCTCATTCCTCTCGGATTGGCATGGTGGAGCTGGCACCGTCGTCACGACTACCGTGCCGTGCGAGGTCGTCCACTCTTTCATGGCTGGCGTGGTCATGGCGAACATGCTGAGCGCGGTGAGCGCGGCGAGCGCGGCGGCGAGCGCGGCGGCGAGCGATTCGCGCACCCTACACATCGTGCGGGTGCAGGCGTGGACGCTCCGATGCTCGCACTGCCGTCGGCTCCTTCGCGCGAGCCTGACGCGTCGGCGACGGCTGCGGACTACTTGAAGCATGTGAAGAGCGCGACGCACTTGACGGCGGCCCTCGACTACTTCGCGCAAGGCCCGGCGCTTGCGGGCGACGTGCAGACGCTGATGGGCGCGCCACCCGACCTTGCGCAGATTCTTCAGGCTCTCCAAGCGCCCATGGACGTCGTCACCGTGCAGCGCGATCTCAACGTGCTCGGCTGCGAGCCGCCCCTCGAAGAGAACGGCGCACTCAACGCTCGCACGACGGAAGCCATCAAAGCGCTTCAGAGTCGTTTCGGCCAAGTGTCCACGGGCGAAGTCGATGGCGATACCCGCGTCGCGATTCGCTACTCCGTCGGCAGTCTTCATACACAAGGGAGCTTGTAACGCGATGTTCGAAGACAGAGAAAAGTCTCGCTGGCTCGGTATCTACGAAGATCGTGTCATGAAGCGCGCCAAAAAGCGTCCGCGCTGGCAGCATTTGCCCGCAGGGCACATGTACTACGGAATGGGGCTGAGCCCGCTTGCCGCAGCGCGTAGGTTCTTGCACGAGACAGTTTGGGGCGCGAGGCGCAAGCGCCACGCGAAGCATCGAAAGACGCGATGAACGAGTACCACCCGTGGCCGCCGCCGATATCGCCGTATGCGCGCGGTCTCGATCCGTCATGTGCTTACGACGAATGGGATTATGCCATACCTGGCTACTCTCCCGACGGCGTTTACTACACAGGCGCTGATCGATTTCAAGCTGGAGTCGACATTCCGACTTGGCAACAAGTCGAGCAATTCGCGCGCGACACGGCCCACCAATACCTCCCTCAGGTTGATGCCGAGAAAGCAAAGCGGTATGCGCACGAGTTCAAGCAAGCAGCATCGAAAGCCGTGCCCTCTGCACCTTCGTTTGCTCTGCCCCGCATTCCTGACGTTCGATTTGCGCCGACTGTCAATCTCCCGAACATCGGCGATCCGGGCGCATGGTTCGGTCAGACGCCTCAGAAAGTGAGTGACGCGGCGGACGCGGCTTCACGCGCGGCGGACGCTGCAACTCTGGCGGCAAAAGAGCATGAAGAGACGATGCGCATCGTGAAGTACGCAGTCATCGGTGTGGGGGCGCTCGGAGGGCTTGCGCTCCTCTGGTCGATCGTGAAGTGACAGGTGATGAGATTCCGAAGCCTGACGTTCCTGCGGTGCCGGACAGCGGAGCTCGGCTCGTCGCGGTTCCTGCTCCAGCAATAGAGCCAGCGCTCATCGCTGCGCCCCCAGAAGAGGTAGTTTTTTCCTGCTCTTCTTGCGGAAAGTCCTCTGGGCCGAATTGGCGGGAGTCTTGCCTCTTGTGCGGCGCCTTCGGCACCGTAGAAATGGGCTCGGCGTCGCACGCGAAGAACAAGAACTGGGTCGGAGGCAGCGGCAAACCGCAGCTCTTGTCGGAGGTCTCGGCGGAAGACCATGAGCGCATCTCGACGGGCACCCGCGAGTTCGATCGTGTCCTCGGGGGCGGGCTCGTCACAGGATCGCTGGTGCTCATCTCTGGAGATCCTGGCATCGGCAAGTCGACGCTGCTCACGCAGATCGCCGCCGCGCTCACGACCGCCGAGATGACCGAAATCGAGACAAAACGAGCGACGCATCCTCTCGTCGTCTTGTACGTCTCGGCCGAAGAAACCACCGCGCAGATCAAGAACCGCTCGGTGCGCTTGGCGATGCCGTCGAAGCAGCTCTTTCTCGTCAACGAATCCGACGTGGTCGTCATCACGAAATACATTCACGAGATCAAGCCCGACATCCTCATCATCGATTCGGTTCAGACCGTGTTCTTGCCCGACACCGACGGCAACGCAGGCTCGGTCACGCAGGTGAAGGAGTGCGCGGTTCACTTCATGAACGTGTGCCGCGCGATGAAGATCGGGTGCTTTCTCGTCTGCCACGTCATCAAGGACGGCACGGTCGCGGGTCCCAAGATGCTCGAGCACGTCGTCGATGCGGTGCTCGAGTTCCACCGCGAGGGTCAGGGCGAGCTTCGCTCGGTGCGCGCCAACAAGAACCGCTTCGGCGACACGAACGAGATGGCTCTTTTTCGCATGTCGAAGGATGGTCTTCACTCCATCGAAAATCCCAGCGAGCTTCTCCTAGAACAACACCAAGATGGACAGCAGGGCGTATGCATTGGTCTCGCGGCGCTTGGTCCAAGACCTCTCGCGGTCGAAGTGCAGGTTCTCTTGGGTTCGTCCATGCCAAGTAGCTACACATCATTCAAGAGGGCAGTAACGGGATTGAAGACTGCACGGGCTCTTCAGGTATGTACGATTTTGCAGCGCCGTTTCAATATCGACTTGAACCGCGAAGTCCTCATCAACGTTCCAGGCGGACTCGAAGAGCTCCAAGATCCTGCGCTCGATCTCCCTCTTGCATTGGCGCTTACCTCTTACGTTCTCGGCATCGCGCTTCCACCGGGCTTCATCTGCTGGGGAGAGATTGGCCTTGCAGGAGAGATTCGCCCTGTGAGCTACAGCGAGGCGCGCATCAAGGCAGCGAAGCTTCTTCATTTCGACATGGTCATGGGTCCTGTGGCTCCGAGCTACGAAACCGACCATGCACCAAAGCCTGACAGCGATGACGAGGAAGGCGGCTACTTTCCCGTCGCAACGCTCGAAGAGGCGTTCGACGCCCTCGATTTCGACATCACTGTCGCGAAGCCAAAACGGGCGAAATTGAAACGGAAGAAGTGATGGGGTGATGGGGCTAATTTTCATAGCAGTTGTTGTTCTACTGGCCACGCTCGGTTCGCTTGCAGTGTGGACCCTTGATGACGTGAAGAAGAGGTCGAAGAAGTCTTCGCAGAAACCCCCGAAGCCGGTATGATTGCGGCACCCCAATGAATCCGAGATCAAATCGAAACGGCATAGCCGCAAGAATCGAACGAACGACGCGATCGACTGACCGAAGGGAAGGAAAATCGTGAATCGAAATCGTCCACCCGCTGCCATGCCCGCTCCTGGCTTCCAGACTCCGCTTTTCGCAGGTGCTCAGCATGCTGCGACACAGCAAGCGCAGCCGCTCTACTCGCCCGAGTGCCTTGAGGCGTTGATTCGTCAGTCCGAGTCGAATTACATGATCGCGCGCGAGCGCACGATGAAATTCGACGAAGGGGCAGGCACGCTCGAGATGGAAACGCAGAACATGAGCATTGAGCTTGCCAACCGCGGCATGACCTCTTCGCACGATCCGATGTTGCGGGCCAACGAAGTCATGCGCCAAGAGATGCGAGCGCATCGAAGTCTCCTTGATGCACTTCTTCGCTCGGAGCTCGCTCTCCAAGGAAACTTCAAGCGCTGGGCTTCGGGTCAAATGCCAGCGCTCTCGAATCCGGCTGCATCGATGTTCAATGCTCCGATGCCGCCCCCTCCGCCCATTCCTGGCGGTCAGTATTCACAGTCGGCGGCGACGACGGCGCAAGCGCAAGGACCGTTTCAACCGCAGCAAGGCTTCGCTCCTCCGCCTCCAGGCGTGCCGCCTCCGATGCCCCTAGGAGCTGTCGACTACCGCGATCCGCGTCAAGCGGCCGAGGCGCTTCTACGCGCGGCGCCGATGCCGATGGTTCCGCAGCAACAACCTGTTCTTCAGCAGCAGCCGCAAGCTCCATATCCGTATCCGCATCCCCAGCAGCAAGCTGCGTATCCGTACCCGCAACAGCAGATGCCGCCGCAGTATGCGCCGCAGCAGCCGCAGTACGCGTATCCAGTTCCGCAACAGCAACCGATGCCGATGCAGCAACAAGAAGTGGCCCCCACGCAGCAGGCGCCGATGCCGACGAGTATGCAGTTCGAGCAACCGCCGCCTGCGCAGCAAGCTCCACATCAAGCAGCGCCTGCTCAAGTCAACGGAGCCGCGAAGGCATAGGAACATGACGCTCCGGGGCGACAAGACCAAGTGCTCGGTGTGCGGCGGAGGCATCTACCGTCGCATCTATGGTTTTCCAGACGAGCACTATGCTGGCTGCCCGAAGAACATGAATGCGAAGCCCTCTCCGTCGAAGCTCGGATACGGCGTCTTTCTCTACTCGGGCGGCGACTCGTTCGTGGTGCGTACGCTCGATACGCTCCAGCACCCATACAAGATCGAGAACGTACTCAAGACCTACAAACGCAAAGCTGACGCCGAGCGCTACTGCAACGGTCTCAACGACGGAACCATCAAGCTATGATGAAAGTGGCTCCTCTCAAGTGGAAGCAAGATGGGTACTTGCATTTCGCGCACGCGCGCGAGGGCATGTACACCATCGAACAACGTCGAAGCCGCTTCATCGTGACACTGTCCCTTGAGAACGATTCAGTTATGCGAGGTGATGAACAGCAGATGGGTGTGTACTTGTCGCTCACACTCGCGAAGAAATCCGCCGAGCGAGATCATCAAGCGCTGAGCAAGCTGGACTAGGGAGAAGAGTATGAGTGCCAACAAGTACAACGTCATCGAGCGCCAACATACTGGCACTGCGGCAAAACCGGGTACGGTCAGACACGTCCACGTATCTGGACCTCACAAATGGGAAACCGCATGGCGAAAAGCTGCTCTCCTCAATCGTGAAGCGGTGCGCAAATGGAAGCGCGAAGGTTTGTCGGTTCACGATGCTCCATTTTTCACCACTGAAGAGGTCCGATGAAGCTCACGCACCTCTCACACAACCACTTTGCGATTTCCGACGCCGACGCCGGACGCCTTGCTCGCGCCTCCGGGCACCCGCTGCCACGCATCGGGTACGAGGCTGAGGTGCCACTTCCCAATGGCAAGAAGGCGTGGTTGACGCGTACCAATACACACTATCGTGCTGACGGCACCAAACGTGGATGGTCGTGGTCGGTGTACTCGAATAACCGCATTGTCAGCGACGAAGAGTGAGTGAAACCGCATCAGCGCTATGGTCAAGTCTACGACGTCTAGGAGAGAAATATGAAATGGACGAAGTTCGTTGGACGACATGGAACGAGTTACCATTCGATGGAACCGAATGGCTACGTGATCGACGAACATCTATTCCGATCACGTGGAAGACCGTTTGATTTGGCTCGAATTTCTACAAGCCCGCACGGCGTTACAAAAGCCAAGTTGCTTGGCTCCTTTAGAGCGTTGACCGAGGCTAAAGAAAAAAGCTCGATTGGATGCGCGTTCTGCGCGCCGCAATTAGGAGAGGACCTCTTTATGGGACACAGGCAAGCCATCGAAACGAAGTATCTCGGCCCAACCAACCACCGCGGCGGGCGCATCAAGGCGAGCGCGCAAGCGGGCTCGATCACGATCCCGTGGGACCACGCCTTGAACACCGACAACAACCACGACATGGCCGCGATTGCGCTCCTCAAGAAGCTCGGCTGGAAGGGTAAGCTCGAGGGTGGCGGCAACGCGCGAGGGAACGGCAACGTCTACGTCTTTATCGAGGGGAAGAGGTAAGAAGAGGTCATGAGCTATCCCAAATACTACGCGTCGACGTATTGCAACAAAACTCATCGCATGAGCGACGGCAAGCCAGTTGAGCACAACTGCTACATCCTTCCGCCTTCGGCACTTCGCTTGGAATACGATGGCGACTACGAAGCAGCCATCGAGGTTCTCCAAGCGTCGAAGCCCATGAGGGAGATGCTGCGAGGAGTGAAAAGGTCATGAGCGACGCATGGGTACCTCCCGCCCTCGCATGGGAAATCACACCGACTCAGCTCAATGTATTGATAGACACAGCGTCTCCGCTGGCGAAACGTAAGCACAGTCCCAAGGTTCGGAAAGCAGCTGAGCGCATTGTCAAACCAAAGAAAGCAAAACGATCGTGAGCGCGGTCAAAGTGAATAGGGAGTTCACTGTCGAAGTGCGCAAGGACCAAGACGGCATTTCGCAGGTGTGGTGCGACGGTCCCGACTGGAGCACCGTGACGGAATCCGAGCGCCTCCAGATAGCCAAACACGTGCACGAGCTACTCGTGTCGAAAGGCTACAATTTGAGCGGTGTCTATCTAGCACCGCGTACCGTCATCGACGGATCGCTCATACTCTGGGATTAGGAGAAGAACATGGCGCGCGGCGAACAGTTTTTTATCAACACAGCAACCGAGATGAGTTGGCTTCGCGTAGCGCATTTGCCGCAGGTAGCTGCTGGAACTTACAAGTCCGCTATCCTCTACGGCGGTGAATGGTACCCGTCGCGCATCGAACTCTTCAAGGCGAAGAATCCCAAAGCGACTGACACGTGCGTCGTATACCAAAAACAAGGCGGAAAATTCGTTCGAGCGGGCATTTCGAAACCGGGGATTGGATAAGGGGAAGAGGTCATGGCCTACAGACACAGCATGATCGGGCACCAAGGCGCGCTCAAAAACCCCGCAGCCTCGAAGAAAGAGCGTGCGTTCGTAGAGGGTCTCGCCAAGCAGGCGACGAAAGAAGCCCTCGCTGAGAATCTTGCGCGGCTCAAGAGAGACGTCAACGGCATCGGCGGCATGAGCTTGGAACACTACAAGCGTATGCCGAAAAAAGAGCTCGTAACCCTGACGGTGATTTACCACCTTCATCAGTTCAACCTCGAGACCGACAACTACGATTGAAGAGAGAAGAGGCAATCGGTAGGAACCATGAAAAAGCGACCGAGTACAAAACGTAAGCTCGAAGACTTGAAAGCCGGAAAAACAACGCCTGTCGATGCCAGCATATTGGCGTTCATTGAAGAACCAGGAGTTGACGAGCGTGCCGTCTTGATTTTGGCAAGCGTCTATAACGACGTAGGACCTCAAAGAGTTGCCGTTCCCTGGGATCTTCAAGTGAAGGCGTCAGATTTTTACAATCGACGTGGTCTTGAAGCTACTCTGAAAGAAATTGTCAGTTTGGGCGGTTCAAAGTACTTGGAAGGATACTTGAGGTAAGCGCTGTGCACATCGCGCACGGAGCGAGGATTCTCTTGTTCGATATCTTTTGGAGCACGACTGACGAATGACTCCCCTCGACTTCGCCCATCAGCTGCTTCGTCGACTCGGCGTGCCCGAGTCTGACTCGAACCTCCAGGCGCTCGTCGGTGGAACGGCATGGCTGCCTCCAACGTTCGGGTTTCGGGTACACGAGGCCCTTGCGCCCGGTCGAGTGTCGATGGATACTTCTATCCGACGACTCGGCAACGAGGCGCCACCTACGAAAAACAGTGGGGTGCCCTGGTGCTCTGGCGATACGGATTCGTGGTCCGTGCCAGATGCCAGGGCGTCTTGCTTGATCTGGATCATCGTTACGCAACGTGCGAAGATTTGCCGATGCATCCTCTCCTATGGGCCGCAGGCGGCTTTGGTCTTGGCTGGCTAGTTGGACGTCGCTTCGATGAACATCGCGCTCCTGCTGCCCCTGTTGTGGGCTGGGATTGGCCGTGGGTGGAGGTACCGATCGCGCCCAAAACGACGATGCACACTCAAACCGATCCGTACTCGCTCTACACGCTTCCTGGAGCGGTCGAACAATTCTACATCCACAAGTACGTCGTCCCAGAGGCAAGAGCATTCGATCGATGGCTCTCTTCGCGCTGAATGGACGGCGACTCTGGGACTAGGAGTAGGCAAGAAATGACTCCCCTCGACTTCGCCCATCAGCTCCTTCGTCGACTCGGTTTGCCTGAGTCGGATAGTCGACTTCAAGGTCTTGTCGCAGTGCAAGCCATCGAAGGCGGGGGAGGACTCGGTCTTCATAATACCGCCTGGTTCAATCCTTTGAACACGATGTGGCCGGTAGATAGTTTTGGATGGAAACTGATCCCTACTGCAAAACAAGCAGAAGGACTGCTCAAGGGCATCAAGGCATTCGCGTCATGGGACGACGGTGTCGAAGCTACTGCGCGCACGATTTCGCAAAGCAACATGAAAGGCATTCTCGATGCCCTTCGTCGCGACGCGAGCGCCGACGACATCGTTCGCGCATGGGGGCAGTCTCCGTGGGGCTGGACGAAGGACGCGGCGTCGAAGGTCGGCAAGGCCGCGACGTACTTCGCCTACTACGCCCACAAGGAGTTCCCCGGTGGCGGCGGTTTTTCCTCTCTCCTACCGCCCTTGCCGAATCCCGTAGAGGCCATCAAGGATCTTTTCAATCCAAAGACAAAGACGTCCTCGAAAGTCGGCGTCATCATGGTCGGCGTCGGCGCGCTCGCGGGCATCGCAATGCTGATTCACGTTCTAAAGAGGCCGTCAAAAAAGGTAGTCGCATGAGTAAAGCTGAAGACAAGAAGATCCTCTCTGCTGCGAAGAAAGCTGGAGAGCAGTACGCGCTCAACCAAATCGAAGGTGACTACTTTTCGAACTTCGTCGCTGAGCAGGTCTACGCTGCAGTCAAAGACCCAGACGCGCATTTCGAGACTCTCTCCAAGAGCGGTGCAATGCGTGCAGCGAAAAACATCCTCGTCGACTTGGGCCACGACATCTCGCGCGACCTCGATACACGCGACGCACTCAGGCGTGCTGGTGTTTCGAATTTCCGAAGCGGAGTCTCCGACAGAGACATGCACGAAGCATTTTGGGAGGGTCTTCACATGGTACTCGACCGCAAGAACACGCAGAGCTGGCTTGCCGACGAGATCCAGTTCCGTACGAAGGAAGCCAAAGGTTTGGAGTAGTCATGAGCAAATGGGACATTCACATCTTCAACCCGCGCAATCAAACGACGTCGACCAAACGCGGTGTCGAGGTGCCAGGTACTGAATCGAGCATGGCCTACGCTCGCGCGGTCATCATGTGGGCGAGCGCGAAGTACGGCAAAGCGCAGAAGTACATCCTTGCCGTGCCGCACCGTAAGTGACGTGGCAACGTGCCTCTCTCACGCTTGAAGCAGCCTACCTCTTCGGGCGCGCAGCTCCGGATGTTTGCCAAAGATATGATGCCTATCTCTTCGGTGCGCGGTCCGCTTGAGAAAGACCTCGTCACCATCGTGCGCGGCGAGCTCAAACGTCTCGGCTACAAAACATGGTCGGGACGGATCAGGATCTTCGACCGGCCTCTCGATGGCTCGCAGGGCATCCCCTTCATTCCAGCGCTCGAACCGGGCTGTCCCGACATTTTAGGAGTGTGGCCACCGATGTCACCCGCGCACGGGCGTCTCTTTGGATTGGAGATGAAGCGCGATCTCTCCGAGAAAGAGCGTGCGAGTCAAATCAAGTGGCGCACCGAGGCCGCCGCAATGCGCATCGCTTGCAAAACTTTCAGTTCCGCAAACGAGGCTGTACAATTCTTGGAGGAGCATCGCCATCTGGCGAACAACGAACGATGACCTCTTCAACGACCGATTACCCCTTCGTCTGCGAGTGCGGCGAAGCTTTCGCCACAAGAGGCGAACTCGACGTGCACAAGGGGCTCGACGCCGAGAACGATTCGCTCATCGGGCGCACGTTCGACGATTTCGCGATGGACTCCGAGCCCGCGCCTCCGGAGCATGACGGAGAAGGGATGTGACTACGATGCCCCCGCGTAGCCATCCTGACGACTACGGCAACGGTGATCGCTTGGATGTTCCAACGGGCAAGAGCGCTGAGGAGTACGCGCGCATTGCAGCAAATTCGGCTCTGAACTGCGAGTACGCCGTAGGCGGAATGATGAGAGAGCTTGCAGCAACTAGGAGCGCGCAAGCGACGTTTCAGACGAACACCAGCGCCTTCATGCAAGAAACACGTGCGTTCATGGGCGAGACGCGCGAAGCCTTCAAGCAGCTCGGCGTCAAGGTGCGCAAATCAGAGCGACGCATCGAGGCCAAGGTCGAAGAGATTCAAGATGAAGTCGAGGATACGAAGACCCGTAACCTTCGCGAGTTCAAGCACAAATACAACTTCTGGAAGAAGACGTTTGTGGGTAGTGCGATTGCAGTCGTCGTAGGTGTCGTTACTTTGATTGTCGGGCACTACATATTTCACATAGGGTAATTGCATGACCGATGTTGAAATGTGCAATCGCTGCCAAAAGCGTCCAGCGCACCCAGAAGCTTTCGGTCTTTGCGGTCCATGCGACGACGCGCTCTATGACTTCATGGGAATCGGGTGCGAAGCGGCAGCGAACGCCGTGAGCCAAAGCTCGCTTGGTCCAAAAACGTCGTCTCGTATGCGCGCTGAGCACTCCACCAAAAGGCGATTGGCGTAGCCATGTGGACGAAGATCAGTGCTTGGCTTACAGCGCACTCGAACTTCATGAACGAAGTTCAGTTCCTTGCAAACATGGGTCACTTCGCGTGGGCATTCGGCATCGTGCTCACGACTGCGTATCTCTCGAATTCCAATTACAGAGCTCTTGATATCGTCAGCGTTGCAGGTATCGCTCTAGCTGCCGCAAAAGAGTTTCTCTACGATGCGAATTTCGAGTTACCGAAACAGACGTTCAAAGACAACATGACCGACTTCGTTGGCTACGTGCTCGGTATTGCGGCTGCGTGGGTCGTCATTGGCCTGCATGTCTTGAATCGCTAGCGCATCTCTGATTTCTTCGGCTTCTTTGCGTAAATCTGTGCGTTCTTGTAGACTGACCTCGAACGTGAGCTGAGTTAGGCGGCTCTCTTTCACCTCGGTTTTGTGGGTGCAAAGGAGAGTCTCTCATGTCAGGACGCATGTTCGACAAAGGCCGCCACGGTTTCGGCGAAAAGCTCATCGGCTGGGTCGCAGACAACCAAGGCGCGGCGCTGTTCGATCCGACGCAAGTTGCGACATGGACGCGCGAGATCACGAACGTCACGAACGCGAATCCCGCGGTCTATACGTCAGCAGCGCACGGATTTTCGAACGGCGACATCGTCCTCAACGGAGGCATTCTCGGAAATCTCTCGACGAACCAACTTGGACGAGTCGCGGCAGTTACCACGAACACGTACCAGATGCTCACACTCGAGGGTGCAGGCATCAGCGTTGCGGGCTCAGGTGCCTACACATCGGGTGGATGGGCGGTCAACCTCACGCAAGCGTCATTCGTCGCAGACATCATTCAAGGTAACGGTCGCGTTGGCACCGATGCCGAACCGCTCGCAGGCACTACGGACGTTGGAGGCGTGCTCTCGGCAACGAATTGGACCTGGAGTGCGGTATCGCAAGGATATGCAGGACAGCAAGCTTGGGCGATTATCTTTTATGATGCTGCGGGGGGTTCGGACGCAACGAACAGGCTCATTGCCATCAACGATGGAAAGCTTCAAGTCGTATGCAATACGAACGCAGCGCTGCTTGCTACGACAATTTTCGTCGAGCCACTCATTGCTGGCATTCCGTCTGGTTCGGTTCTTTGGTTTTCCAATGGCCAGTCTGCGACGCTTTCCGTCGCTGCCAATCAAGGCGATCGATCGCTGACGGTGACAGCGCTCGGCGGCGCAATTCCACCAGGCCATCAGGCCGATGTCATCGCAACCATCGCGGGTCTGCCGTTCACACCGAACGGCGGTAACATCAACTTCACGGTACCAGTTCTTTGGTACCCCGGATTGCCCACTGCGATCATGGCAATCTGATGAGCGGTAAAGGCTCTGCGATTGTGAATTTCGGCGCCGCTCCGGGCAATACAGATGCGAGCGTTGTCGTCACAGGTCAAGCCGGCATCCTTGCGACGTCATTCTGCGAAGCATGGGTCGACGGAACCGATCAAGCAGGAACGGCGGACCATTCGACGGACGAGCACGCGATGCTCGCATCGACAGCCGGCGTCGTTTGTCGAACCATCGTTCCTGGAACGGGCTTCACCATCGAAGTTGCAGCCAACATGAGAACCATTGGCCGGTTCAATTTGCTCTGGGTCTGGGCGTAAGGAGAAATCATGGCTTGGGAAATCCTTGGCGCAGATGGGCTGACAGTACTCAAAGTCGACAGCGGCTCGAACGCCGCGCGTACGACGCTCTACGACCAGTACGGCAACCCGATGAGCGACGTGAACTCGCTCGGCAACGTACTCAACGCGCTGAATGCTGCTGTTACGCTCACTTTGGGAGGACAAGGCTCGATCGGCATCAACATTGGCGCAACCGCAGGAACCATCACTGCAACCTTCGAAGCCACCATTGACGATAGCACGTGGTTTTCGATTTCAGCCGTGCCCGTAGGTGGAGGAGCTTCGGTCTCTTCGACATCGGCCAATGGACAATGGGTCGCTAGCGTCGCTGGCTTCTTTGCAGTGCGTGTTCGCATTTCTGCCATCACGGGTGGCGCATCGATGACGACGAGCGTGGTCATCACGCCTTCGAATTCGACGCTCGTACCCGAGAGCATCAGTGGAACTGTTACAGCCAATCAAGGCACGCCCAATACGAAAGCGAATGCGTGGCCTATAGAAATCACTGACGGCACCAATGGTCCTACTGCGGTCAAAGCCGCAAGCACTGCGGCCGTTGCAACTGACCCCGCCGTAGTCGTCGCAGTCTCACCCAATAATTCAGTCGCCATCACTGCAGCAGCGCTTCCCCTTCCAGCGGGAGCCGCAACGTCAGCGAACCAAACCAATGGCGCTCAAGAGACGCAAATCGTTCAAGGCGGAAACACAGCGACAGTTACTGCAGCGAGCGCTCTAAAAGTCGATGGGTCTGCGGTCACCCAGCCTGTTTCAGGAACGGTTACCGCGAACCAAGGAACGGCGGCGCTTCTTGCAGCCGCTTGGCCTGTCGAAATCACCGATGGCACGAACGTTCTCGGAACGAACGCTCACCCAGTCATCATCGATCCAGTACAAGACACTCAGCCTGCGACGCAGAACATCACAGCACAAGACGTTGCTTCGACTTCTACAGGCGAAGCCAATGGACAGAACTTCATCACGGGGGCAGCTACTGCAGGCTCTACGGCTTCGTTCGCATGCCAAACCGACGAGACCGTCAAGGTCATGGTCACGGGTGCTTGGACCGGGACGCTCACCGTTGAAATCAGTTTGGATGGTGGAACCACGTGGACTGCTTCTGATGTTCACCAAACGGGTACTGCATATACGACCAATAACTTCACAGCTAATTTCATTGGTGGCTTGAATGTCAGTGGATGCACGAATTTTCGAATTCGAGCTACTGCTGCATGGACCGGTACGGCAACAGTCAAAGTCGTCATCAGCGATCAAGTCAACACAGTATATGTTGGTAGCGCTCTTGCGCTTCGTGACGGAGTAACGCAATCGACGCTCGATACGATCAAAGCGGCCTCGACTCAGTCTGCTGTCACGGATACGGCTCTCGTTGTCGCGCTCAGTCCTGCGTCAGCTCAAACAAGAGCATCGACGCCGAACGTCACAGGCGTTGCATCGTCGGCAGCATCACAAACAATTTTGGCAGCGAACACGGCTCGCCTTGGTGCCATCATCGTCAATAGCTCGACGTCCATTTTGTATCTTCGTTATGGATCGACAGCCGCTTCAATCGCAAACGGTGGCTACACAGTACAGGTCGCTATTTCAGGTGGTGTACACGAGCTTCCGTTTGGGTATACAGGTCAAATCACCGGCATTTGGGCAGCGGCAAACGGATTTGCGAACATCACAGAGCTGACTGTTTAGGAAGGGAAGAAATATGCCCAACTTCGGCTCCGTCATCCCGCAGTTTCAAGTCATCGATCCCATCGCCACATATGGCTGCGCCTTTGATCATCGTGTCGTGTTCGACGGCGCAACGACAGGTGGAACTGGCATCATCACGAGCGCGACCGCAAACTTCGGAAATCAAGACATCGGTAAACGCATTGTTCTCACGGCTGCTGGCGCTGGCACGTCGCCGAACATCGCGCCGTACGTAGGCACGATCACGAGCCTGAACTCATCGAGCTCGGTGAATGTTACGCCGAATACGACCAACACAGCATCGGCCAAGGGACTTCAAATTCATACGGACGATTTGCCTGCATGGACGAACCTCATCAACGATTTGAACAATTCGGTTTATCCAGGCGGCATCATCTTCATGCGTGAAGCATGGACGGCGACGGGGTTCACCAATCGTTCGGGTATTTCGAGCATTCTTCCAACGATCAACAAGACCCTTCAGATTTTTGGCATTGGAGGCGGTCACACAGCCGACGTCGGCGACTATACGAAGGTTGGAGGTACATGTATTGCGTACGCAGGCACCACATCGGACGGTGGCACACCATTCAGCGCTGTCATGACGATTCAGCCTACGGTTGGCGTTTCGAACCAAGCCCTCAAGCAGGTTACGCTCAGCCACTTTTGGATCGACTGTCGTAACGGTGATGGGCCTGCAGCACTCAAAGGCATCCGAATGGCTTCGTGTCACGGAGCCACGATCGAAGACGTGTTCGTCATGGACGCAGCAGCGATTGCCTATCACACGGGAGTCGTAGGACCGGGACTCGCTGTGCCGAACGCAGGTTCTCTTGGTGAAGCAAAGGATTGCACGCGCGGTCACATGATGAACGTCAGTGCTCGACTCCTAGAGCAACCGGCGCAGGGCGTGACGACGACGCCGACCACGACGACGTCGGCGATCACTCTATCAGCGACAGGCCAAAGCCTCACGCTTGCAGCAGCGAACGGACTTACGACGTCAGGTTACGTGTGGGTGATGACGACGCTCGGCATTCCAGTGCTCGTCAACTACACGGGCGGAGGCGGAACAACAACGCTCACGGGCTGCACTGTCGATGCGACCGATGCAGCTGCGGCCGTCTACACTACGGTGAGCGGTTCGAACGTCGTACAAGCCTTTCCTGGTAACGCCTGCATGATGATGTTCGACGGTGATGCGACAGCCAACACGTGCTTGTGGCACCTCGATACGATCGTCCTTTCGCAAGGCTCGACGTGGGGACCAGCCGGGCTCGAGTTCCGTGATTCGGATTCGATGGACACGCAAAACCTCGTCATCAACGGTGGCAGCAACGTTGTAACGAACGCGATCAACCGTGTCACGAAACCTGGCGTGCGTTTGAACGGTCACTCGGTTTCTACGCTTCACGCTCGTAACAACACATTTCATGGTGGTACGGCGGGACCTGGCGGCTGTTCGGTCATGGGCGTGAACAACGCAGGAACGATGCTTACGCCACAAGCTCAAGCGAACTATTGGCACGATTACCAGATGGCCAACGGAGAACCGATTCCCACTGTCGAAGGGAATGCATTTTTCCATTGGAATCCAAATGGCGGAATGGGCCTTCCGCTTTGTGTGTCAGCGCCTGTCAACATTGCAGATCAAGCCATTGCAGCGGCAACGCTGACGGAAATTACAGGCTCGGTCATCTCGGTTCCGCCACAAGGATTTCAGATTGGAACCAAGCTTCGATGGACAATTGAGGGTGTTACTTCAGTGGCAGCAGGTACAGCAGCGAACACCATTGTCGTGAGACTCGGTACGACGGGTACTTCTGCTGATGCGGCGGTGGCCACTTTCACTACAGGCGTGGGTAGCGCGATAACGGCAGTTCCGTTCAAGATTGTCATCGATCTCACAATTCGTACATTGGGAGCTGCTGCGACTGCCATCGCTTACTGCATGATCGATAGTGGCTTGCTGGGTGTAGCCGAAGGGTTCATCGCTCAGGCAAACAACATCCTTGTTGCTGTGATGGCGACATTCAATACAACAACTGTACAGCAGTTTTGGGGAGTTTCGCTTACAACAGGTGCGAGCAAGACGGTAACGATTCAAGAGTGCAGTGTCGAAGTCGTCAAACCAGCTAATCCGTAAGAGCAAGAATAAGAGCCACTGCCGTGAGTCTTCTTCTTGCGATCCTTTCGAACGACATCAACATTTCGCCGCCTGGTATTCCATCGGCCGAAGATGATGGACTGCCTCAGATCATTCAGATCGTCAATCCACCAGGCGTGCCGTCTGCATCGCTCGAAGGTATGCCTCGAATTGCCGTCATCGTCGAGCCGCCAGGCCTTGCGAGCCATGGTCTCATCGAACCGGCAGAGCTCGCCTTTGTCATCAAAGCCGCGGGCATCGTCAGTGCCGAACGGGTCAACGCAGGCGACCTTGCCAGAAACGCTCAGCCACCCGGCATCGCATCGAACGAGCGCATCAACGCAGGCGACCTTGCCAGAAGTGCTCAGCCACCCGGCATCGCATCGAGCGAGCGCATCAACGCGGGCGATCTTGCCAGAAGCGCTCAGCCACCCGGCATCGCATCGAGCGAGCGCATCAACGCGGGCGATCTTGCCAGAAGCGCTCAGCCACCCGGCATCGCATCGAACGAGCACGTCGTCGCTGGAGACCTTGCCAGAAGCGCTCAGCCACCCGGCATCGCGTCGACCGAGCATGTCAACGCGGGCGACCTCGTCGCGAACGTTCGTTCTCCTGGCATCGCATCGAACGAGCATATAGCCGCAAGCGATGTTGCCGATCGCATTCAGCCTCCTGGTATTCCAGGTAGTGCAATTATCAATAATGGCGATACATCAGCATCAGTCAACGCGCCCGCTATCTCATCAAATGAACGAATCAATAGCGGTGAGCTTGGTAGCGCAATTCAACCGCCAGGCATCTCGTCTAGTGGAAGTGCGAACATTGGCGATCTTGCCAGAAACCTAGAGCCTCCGGGCGTGTCGAGCGCTGCGATCATGAGCGCAGGCAACACGTCAGCATCGATCAACGTACCTGGTATTTCGTCTACCGAACGCGTGAACGTTGGCGACGTCAGTGCAAATGCTCAACCCCCTGGCATCGTGTCAAAAGAGCGTGTCAATGCTGGGGAGCTTGCTGTAAACGCCCATCCACCAGGTATTGCATCGAACGAACACGTCAGCGTAGGCGACGCTGTTCTAAACGCTCAGCCTCCTGGCATCGCATCGAACGAACGCGTCGCCGTCGGGAACCTGGCCGCTGGAATTCAACCAGCAAGCATTTCATCTAACGAGCGTATCAATCCAAGCGAAATTGGCTCGGCGATTTCCCCGCCAGGCCTGCCGTCAGGAGAGACTGCCGCAGCGGGTGAATTTGCAGGTGCATTGAGTCCACCAGCCATGGCTTCATCCGAAGTCGTCAATGCTGGCAATCTCGCAGCCAAGGTCGAACCGCCAGGCATTTCGTCACCTGAAATCGTTGCAGCAGGTGATGCCGTTCAAGGCATTCGTCCACCAGGCATACCCTCTGACGTCGAAACGCCTGCGGGCTGGCTGGCTACTCGAATCGAAGTACCAGGTATTCCGAGCGAAGAAGAGGTTGCTCCTGCTCCAGTCGGGCCTGCTCCGCCCAAGCCCACCGTAACTCATGGCGGTCGTGCATTCCATCAAACGACTCTGCCACCCCTATCTCCCGAAGTTCCTCATTGGTATGAGGTTTACAATGCACGAAAAACCAATGAACGAGTTCAGGGTCAAATCAAAGGACAAGAAGACTATGTGCCTATGCTTCCGATGGACTCGACAAACGAGAACATTATACTAGTTCCAAGAAAGAACATGCGTGATGCAGAAGGGAATTATGTGCATGACCCCATACTCAAGTACATGAATGTTGCTTCTTTGGAACGCGCAGCTGGCTTCGACGAGATAACTTCCAAGTCTACGCATCCGCTGGTTTGGATTGCAGCGGGAATACTCGGAACCCTTGCAGTGGTTCACCTTACGTCGGCGTCTACAAAATCGAAGAAGTCGAAATCCAAAGCACGCAGCAAAATACGCGCTCGAACGAGCCGATAGCTCGTACGCTGCAAGAGGTCTTGGACCTCTTCAGGAAGGCGCGTAAACTTGACTGAAGAGCGAGAGGAAAAGGCAATGGCCGACGGCGATTACGGAGACCGAAACCCATGGAGGGGTAGCGGAGATTTCTCGCGGCGCGATTTGCTCGAGACAGCGGTCAAGTGTGGCGCCATCTATACAGCTACGTTCGAGGGAGACGAACAGCCGTACTTCGGTGCGTCTTTTCATGCTTTCGAGCTCGAAGCGGATGGACTCTTTGCGCGTGTACCTGATCCGCCCACTTGGCTGGATGTTCGAGATCTCGTTCTGTGGATCCCAACCGAAGAAGGCTTCAGGGAAGCCAAAGGCACAAGAAAATGACGTCGCCTTCCAAACCGCGCTCGGGCTCGAGCACGGGGAAATTCAGATTGAACCTCGGCGGTGTCCTCTGCGCACGCGAGGGCTGCAAACACAGACGCGATGTGCACGTGACACGTGATGATGGCTCTCACCGCTGGGAATGCGAGACAGCCGGGTGCAAGTGCGAGGAGTTCGTGATCGGCGGCATGACCGAAGAGGAGCTCCGTGCGGACACCCAAAAAGAAATGAAAGCGGTTCGACCGGAAGAGGCGCCGCCAACGGACAAGGAACCTCAGTGAGCCGCAGCGTAGAGGACAAGCTCATCGAGGCGGAGCGTGTCGCGCAGAGTCTGAATGGTACGGCGCGCGCAGCAACCCGCGGAACACTCTTCCACGGTACGCGCAATGGGGCGCTCATCGAGAGGTCTGGTTTTCGATCGTCGAGCGGTGGCGAGTTTGGTCCTGGAATTTACCTCACGGATTTTGCTCCTACCGCCGAGTTCTACGCTCTCCGCGTAGCTCGCGGTCCAGAAGCGCCCAGCGTCATCAAGTGCAATGTCTCGATGAGCCGGCCATTCGTGGTCGCCAAGACAGATTGGATCGCGCTCACCCGAAGCATGAGCCCGTCTACCGTGCAGCGTCGAATCGCGGATATGGGCTACGACGGCATCGTAGGACTCGGTCTCTCCGGGCAACCGCAAGTGGTCGCGTTCTCGCCTCAGCAGGTGAAGTACCACTCCACGCGCCAGCTGTAGATGCTCATACGACCCGCATTTCCGCTGGCATATTTTCATTGAGAGATTCCAACAAGTCACGCCGCATTCGCTCGTTGATTTCTTTGTGAAGGAGATCGAGACCCTTCTCTAGGGCAACCCGAAGTACTTCAGCGCGTGTAATACTGATACCCGGAAATGAGACGAGAGAGACCGCTTCAGCGATGTTCGAAGCTCGGGCGAGATACGTTTTAGGCAATCGAATTGAAACGGCTTCGGTGTTGGGTCCAGCTTTGCGCGGCATGATGTCACCCATCGATGCACCGAGCATGCCACGGATATCTGAGAATATCCAGTATCGAATTCGAGGGGATTCGAACGGGCTGTGAACGCAGGGTCGCACCCACTCGTTGCCAAAGAGGTACGCCCCGACTCGAGCCCTGGCTCGAGATCGCGTGCAAGTATGCGAAAGGCGCGAGCTCTTAGTTCTAGATATTCTCGGATATCCGTGGCATGCTCGGTGCATTACCCGTTACCCATGAACGTCGAGCAGCAGAACCTCTACACGGACACCTCCGGCGCGCCTGCGTCCGAGACCGACATCGAAACGCCTGCGACGTACAAGGTTCTCCTAGACAAGCGCCAGAGCGTCGAAGCCGCGCTCCTTCAGCTCCAAAAGCGAGCGGTGAAGCGTGGCCTCTCGCCGCTCCTCTGGAGCTGGGGCAAGGCGTACATCACTTCCCACGAGGAGCGCGATGGGTCGAAGACCAAAATCGCGAGGATCCCTCTCACGTTCGAAGGTTCGGCTTCATGCCGCTTCGAAGGTTGGACATTCGTGGCAGCTCTCGAGCACCTCGACGGCGAGAACATCGTTCGCGCGCTCCCTGGAAAGACGCTGCCTCCGGAGTACCGCACGCGTGGCCCCCAGTGCGATCACTGCAAGCTCGCGCGTCGCCGCGCCGACACCTACGTCGTTCGCCACGAAGATGGGCGCTTGGTTCAGGTTGGCTCGACGTGCATCGCCGACTTCCTCGGCTCCAGCGATGCCACCAAGATCGCGGCTTACGCGACGATGCTCGCCTCAGCGCGCGGTCTCGCGGAAGGCGGCGAATCCGAAGGCTTTGGCGGTGGCGGCAGCGGCGACGTCGCTCTGTCCCAGTACCTCCCCATCGTTGCTTGGTGTGTTCGAGTCCAGGGCTGGACGTCGCGCACGGTCGCACGCGAGCGCGGCTCTTCCGCGACCGCTGACATCGCGCTCCACTTCATGTCGTGCCGTGAGAAGTCTACGTGCAAGATCTGCCGCGAAGCCAACTGCAAGCCCACGGATGTCGACATCGCCCTCGCAGAAGCCTCGGAAGTCTGGGCCGAATCTCTCTCGGACGGTGAAGTCAACGCCCAAGCTGGCAGCGACTACTTGCATAACCTCCGCGCCGTTGCTCGCACGGGCGTCGTCGGCTTTCGTTCGGCGGGCATCGCGGCAAGCATGGTCACCGCGTATGAGCGTGCCCAAGGCGTAGCCCGCAAACGTGCAGAGCGCGCTGCGCGTCCGGCGAGCGTTCATGTGGGCACGGTCGGCAAGCGCGAGACGTTCTCGAACCTCGCCCTCGACTTCGTCACCGGCTACGACACGCAGTACGGCTACACCACGGTCTTGAAATTTATCACCGATGCTGGCGCCGTCCTTACGTGGAAGGCGTCGAACACGGACATCGTTCGCGGTGACGTCGGCAAGCGCTACGACGTCAAGGGCACCGTCAAAAAGCACGACGAGTACAAGGGTCAGAAGCAGACCCTCCTCAGCCGCTGCACCGTCACCGAGGTCAAGCCTGAGTCGAAGGAGGAGCCGTCATGAAGAAGGAGATAATGGAGCAAGAGGCCGCCCCGCGCAAAGACCCGCACGCGCCGAAGCTGACGGAAGCGCAGCGCCGGGAGTTAGCACGGTGTGCGGCTCAACACCCTGGCGCGACGTTTCCCATGAACACGATGGTAGCTCTGCGCAAACGTGGACTCGTGACGCGAGCGTGGATCCTTGACCGCATGCGCTGGATAATCACTGACGCGGGGCGTGCGGCGTTGCAGAGTGCGTCATGACCGCGCACACCGAGCCGAAGAAGGGTCCGTTCACTAGGTCGATTGACGGCACCTACGTCGCGCACATCGACGGACGCAAGCTGGAACTGATCGGATGCCGTGCCCGTGGCGGGTGGCGATCTTGGATCGTCATGCTCGACGATGTTCACAAGGGCTCATATCCTCGGTTCTGGCAAGCGTACAACGCTGCGTTCGAGTATCTTCGCGCGCTCGATACCGACGCTGGCCGCGCTGCGCTTCGAGGTGAGTCATGACCGCGCCGAAGCTGACGGAGGCGCAGCGCAGCGATCTCTCTCGCTTCATGACCAGCGGCGCGCGTTACACGAGCGCAACCGCGGACCTCACCACACTCGAAGAGCTGCTCGCGCTCGGCTTCGTCAAGCGTGTGACCTACGCAGGGCAAACCGCGACGTGGAACCTGATCTGGAACATCACCGATCTTGGCCGCGCCGCACTCAAGGAGAAGAGGTCATGACGCTCGCTCGCATCAACCGAAAGAGGCTCTATTCGATCTGCGTGGGCTCGCGTACGACAACGGCGCACTGGCGTGAGTACCTCCACCTCTCGAAGCTCGGGCTCGTCAACATCTTGGACTCTGGCCGCGAGTGGGGCCACATGTTTGGCGTGTCGAGCCGGGACGTCGAGCCCACTGCAAAGGGGAGAGCTCTCGCCAAGGAACTCATCCTCACCGATCGCGATGCGTGGCAAGTCGCGCAGAAACACGCAGAGCACTTTGCCAGCGGTCAAAACCGATCGACGTGCTGTTGCGGCGAGTGCAACGAGATCCGCAACGTTTGGCGTGACAACGGCTACACCTGGGCCAAACCCGAGCCCGTCCTGAAAGCAAAGAAAGTATCCAGTCGAATTGAAAGACGAATTCACAGTTGCGCCATCAAGGACGAGTCGTGACCACACCCAAACGCTTGCAGTGCGCGAAGTGCCCGTGGAAGACGAGTACGAACCCCTACGATATTCCCAAGGGCTACAGCGCGAAGCTCCACGCCGCGCTCGCGTCTACGATTGCCGAGCCGGGTGCATTCCGCGTCGGCGGATTGTCCATGATGGCGTGCCACGAAACGTCCCCCGGCAAAGAGCTCCCATGCGTGGGCTGGCTGCATCATCAGCTCGGTGTCGGCAATAACCTCGGCTTGCGAATGCTCGCTCTGTCGGGGCGCCTGAATATGGATTTCGAAGTCGTGGGAGAGCAGCACGAATGCTTCGAAGACACATTGCCGAAAAAGCAACGGAGGCGAACGTGAGTTCAAAACAGTCGAAGTCATCATGAACGAAGGACTGGCTATGACGATGTTTCAACATGTGCTTTGCTATGCCATTGGAAGCCTCATCGGACTCATCATCAATGATCGATGGCTGAAACCGTGGTTGAATCGAAGGTGGCCACAATGACTGATTCCTTGTTCGAAGATCTGCGCTGGCGAGACGCCCACCGTCACCATCCAGGGCTCGGACGCGTTGGTGTCTCTCTGGGCGAGGGTCAGCGCATTCTTTTGGCGCTCGCACAGACTGTCGCAAACATCGATGGTCTTGCGACGAAGGTTTCCGTGAACCCACGCGCACAGGACCACTTTACCCAAAGCGCCAAGTCATCGAGATCACGGAGGTCTTTGTGAAGGTTCGAGAGTTGATCAAAGCGCTTCGGAAGTGTGACCCAGAACTTCAAGTCGCCTACCCCATTTCGTTCCACGGTCGCGATGACTACCCCAAAGTCGTTGCAACAGTCGTTACGACCACTGAGAACGCTTATCTCGGTGTATCGCTGATAAGACGGTTCGATGTTCGATGTGTGATGTTGAATCCCACATTCGCTCAGCTCGACCGCTCCGAAGAATGTCAAGCTCAAGACAGAGAGCGCGCCGCGCGCAAGAAGAAACAAACATGACGAGGTTGTCCGTTTTGCAACTGGCCTTCCTAAAAACACTTCGCTTCGAAGAAGTCCGCTCACACGTGGTCTCTGCCATCAGCAACGTCGATCCAGAAGACTGGGCACTTGCCAAACGCCTCGAAGACCGTGGCTTGGTTACTCTGAATGGCGGCATGTTCCGTGGTGAAAAATGGACGACCGCGCGTCTCACCGATGCCGGTCGTGCTGTGCTCAAGGAGCGATCATGAACGCGACAATGAACCTCGAAGAAGCCAAGGCAAAGCTCGAACGTGTAACGCGAGACGAGCACGCGCAGTACACGGCTGCGTTCAAACTCGCGCTCCTCATCGTACTCGATCATCTCAAGGCGCTCGAAGAAGAGAACCGCGACCACAAGAGCGAGCACTGCAAAATCTCGTTGCTGAATCCGAACGAGAGAGAAGATCATGAGTGACGTCATTTACAAATACCCAGTCGAGCTTACCGACGAGTTCTCCGTAGCGCTCCCACGCTTCTGTCAGATCCTGACGGTGCAGGTTCAGGACGGGAAACCGTTCATGTGGATCAAGCACGCCCTCAACACGACCAACTCCTCGTCGCTGCGCTCCGATGATCCTGTACTTTCGTTACCGCTCATCTCTCGAAAATTTCGACTTGCCGGTACGGGCCATCCTATCGACGAGCTCGAATCATCAAACCGGCAAATGATCAAAGGTGCCAGGTGTAGATGGGAATATGTTGGTACATTCCAACTACAGATACTCGTGTTCCATTTGTTTGTCGAAGATCCGGTGGGACTATGAGTCGCGACGAATCTTTCGTTTGCGCCTGTTGTGGCAAGAGGTACTCCGAGGAGGCATGGCTCGCGCTGCCCCGCGCCGCGGGCGGCGATGAGATGGTCTACACGGAGTTTCTCATGCTGGAATTTCGCAACTGCAGCTGCGGCACCACGTTCAGCCGCGACGTCCTTCCGCCGTGTCTCCGGGTGCCGTAATGACCTCTTCGCTCTCTGTCACGACTCCCAACCAAAGAGAACGCTGTCCGCAGTGCTGGCAGAAAAAGGTGCCAGAAGACTTCATTGCAAGAGGTCACAAGTACCGCCAGTGTAATGCGTGTCGCGAGAAGTATAACGACTGGCAAAAGCTTCTTCCAGCCGAACGCCTCGCACGCATGACACGCGAGGACCCGGAACCAACGGGCCGAGTTCTCTTCGTCCAGCGAAGTCTCAATAAGAAGACTGGACCCATTCCAACATCGATGAGCGAGCGTGGCACTTGCCCGCCATCATGTTCGTTTTACAAGGCTGGATGCTATGCCCTTTACGGCAAGCTCGGCTCGCACTGGAAGCGGGTCGGAGTCGAAAGTTGGCATCTGTCGTGGAGTGAGTTCTTGAGCACGGTAAGAGGGCTTCGACCGGGAACGGTTTGGCGTCACAACGTAGCAGGCGATTTGCAAGGAAGAGGCGACGGCTTAGATGTGTCTTCCCTAAAAAGTTTAGTCAGCGCCAATCGAGGACGAAGAGGGTTTACATTCACTCATAAACCACTCAAGCATCCAAATCAGAAGGAAGCCGTACGCAAAGCGAACGAAGAAGGCTTTGCCGTCAACTTGTCGGCAGACACTCTTGCTCAGGCCGACAAACGCGCAGATCTCTGTGTAGGCCCGGTTACTGTGGTGCTACCAGAAAACGCACCCGACAAGCTTCGTACTCCCAAAGGACGCCATGTGATCGTATGCCCGGCGCAGCGCTTTGAAACGGTAACTTGCAAGTCGTGCCGTCTCTGCGCGTTACCCAAACGAAAGGCGATCATCGGCTTTCGCGCTCATGGTCAAGCCTCTGGTCTCATCGAAACCCTCGTCAAGAGGAAGGAGTAAGAGGTATGCCCAGACCGAAAAGTAAAAACACAGTTTCGATCACTCTCAAGTTGCCCAAAAGAGCTATCGAGCTTGCAGACCAAATCACGGAAGACCTCAATGACGAAGACGGGCTTGTTCGTCGTACGACTCGTACAGACGTTTTACGTTACTCGCTCATCGACGGAATGAAACGCATGAAGGATAAGATGAACGCAGCAACTCAAGCTCAAGAGGACTGCGCTAAGGGGACCGGATGATCTGCCCCCGCTGCAAAACTGAGTTGGCTGGAGACGGCGTAGAGGAACAACAAAAGTACCTTGATGGGAAGCTAAACGTGCACACCCCCGACCGCTGCACCGATGTGCTGAAGAAGAAATTGGATGCTGCCCTAAATGCGATGGCTGCGATTGGGGAGGTACACAATGCCGATGCCCGCCGCGTCGCTGAGCTGGAGGCTGTGCTCAAAGACTGCGGGAGGCATGCCGTGAACGCGGACACCTGCGGCGTATGCAAGAAACACTTCAAGGAATGCGAGGAGGACCGGATCGCCGATGAGGACCGCAATGGCGTTCTCATCGATGTGGGTTTTGCTTGCCCTGGCGCCAGGGCAAGAGAACTGCTTACCGCCTCCCTGGCTCCGCGAAAGGAGACCCCATGATCTGCCCCCGCTGCGGAACTGAGCTGGTCGCGTTTGACGACGGCATAGGCAACGTCGCCGGTAAGACTGTGACGCATGAAGCGACTGACGACGATGTGGAGCACACCCCCGACCGCTGCGCCGATGTGCTGGCGGCTCAACGCAATGAGTCGCATGCGAACGCCGTCCGCAGTCGTAACGAGATGGTGCACTGGCGAGACCGCTGCAAGGCGCTCGAAGCGGAGCGGGATGCGCAGCCGCGCAAACGCATCGACGGGTGTCAGCATACGCGTCGGCGGATGAACGAGTGGATCGATGAAAGCGCTTGCCCGATCTGTCTCACGGCCACGCTTGGTGTGCGCAACAACAAGGCCGACGCCTTCACCCGCCGGGTCGCTGAGCTGGAGGAGGCACTGCGTTGGTATGCGAACGAGGAAGCGTGGTGCGACGGCTACAACGCGAGCCGTGAACGTTGCGACCATCCGCACGACAACGTCTGCGGCGGTCCGCCACATCAGCCGGACATCCTGATCGACGGTGGCGCTCTCGCCCGCAAAGCCCTCGCCGCCTCCCAGGCCCCGCGAAAGGAGGGTGAGACGTGAGCTTCAAGCTAAAAGAAGACAAGCGCTGTCACAACTGCGGAACGATGCTCTATCTTCGCGATTGCAAGCACCTGTCGTGCGAAGGTGGCAGCGGGCGATGCCTCGATTGCGATAACGACCGCGCGCAATACGACTACCTCGACTCGCCCAACCACGAGAAGCATTCCCACGACCGTTGCCGGTGGGGGCAAGCCGTGGACGCGAAACATGACGCTGAACAGCGCGGCTACGCTCGAGGCTACGCAGCCGGCAAGCGGGAGGGCATCGAGGCAGCGGCGAAGCGCGTGGAGGAGTTCCGATTCTTTAGTGGCAACGGTGCAGATATGGCCAACACCATCCGCGCCCTGCTCCAGGCCGAGGCCCAGGCCCCGCGAAAGGAGGGTGAGACGTGAAGAAGACAGATGCGGTCAAGAAGGCTCGCGAGTATGCCGACGCTGGCTGTCGGTCTGGGAAAGACAGAATCGATTGCAACGGGTGCATCGACGATCTGGCTAAGCTTATCGAAGAAGTCCACGCAGCCGGCAAGCGGGAGGGCATCGAGGCGGCGGCGAAGATACCCGGACTGTCAACGGTGATGATTACGAACATCCGCGCCCTGCTCCGGATGGAGGAGAAGAAGCCATGAAAACGCGTGACCTCATCGCGGCACTTCAAGCCCAAGACCCGAGCGGCAACCTCGAATGCTACGTCGGCGGCGACGACATCTACTTCGTCACTCGCCAGCCGTTCTACTATGACGGCCGGCCTGCACGCATCGTCCACGACGAGGCACTGCGCGGCAAAGCCTACAGCATCGTAGGTGCCGAGATACCGCAGAGCGGCGAGAAGGTACGCATCGTGACGCTGGATCTGGAAGCAATGATCTTCGAGAACCCGGACTTGCCGGTCGAATGTTCGGAGCGAGAACGCGAACGAGTCGACAGCATTCGCAAAGAAGTGCGAGAGGCGCACGCGCGAATCGACGGCGCCCTACTCCAGACCGAGGCCCGAGCGGAGACGGGGGAGGGGAAGTCTGGCGTGTGCGGCGAGAAGATGGGCAAGAAGCCCGAGTGGATGTCTGAGTGGCAATACGACCCTTGCTCATGCAAGCGCAGGGCTGGCCACGACGGGCCGCATGCGTGTGAACACGAGAATGCCGAGATGCTGCGAGACCACGAGAAAGGCGGCGGCACGTGAGCAGTGAATGGGAGAAGGTTGCACTGGAATGGCTTGACCGGCTCAACATCGGTAGCGACGACTCGCCACAACGATGGGGAGAGGTTGTTAGGCTTGCTGCGCTACTTGCTGAGACCCACGCAGCCGGCAAGCGGGAAGGCATCGAGGCGGCGGCGCAGGTGGCAGACGCTTACCGACGCGAGGACAACACGATTCTAGTGAGCGCTGCCGAGTACATCGCTACTCGCATCCGCGCCCTGCCCCAGACCGAGGAGAAGAAGCCATGACCGACTCGGCTTGCGTCCACGGCACCCACCACCCGAGTACATGCACCCTGTGTGCATATGCGCTCGGTCGAGCAGCCGGCAAGCGGGAGGGCATCGATGAGCGCGACGCCCTCACCCGCCGCGTCGCTGAGCGAGACGCAAAGCTAGCATCGCTACGAGACTGGCTAGATTCGGTCGGCGACGACTGGACCGCAGACGGTCTGCGAATGTTCATCCGTGACCTAATCACAGACGTAATCGACGCCTCCCAGGCCCCGCGAAAGGAGGGTGAGACGTGAGTGACACCTCATGGGTCGTCTACGGGATGCTGGCGATAGTAATGTTTCTCCCATTGATCATGGACACACTGGAATATCGAATAGGGAATGGAGGGCGCATGAGACAGAAGTGCAGCAATGACGACATCGTGGAGCACGATCAAGGTTCCTCCGAGGAGTGCTCGTACTGCGCCGAATATCTCAACGGTGTGGCGGACGGCAAAGCAGCCGGCAAGCGGGAGGGCATCGAGGCGGCGGCGAAGTACATTGAGACGCATTCCGCTCAGGTGCAGCTTGCGCCAGCCAACGCAGTCGATGGCATCCGCGCCCTGCTCCAGACCGAGGCCCGAGCGGAGACGGGGAAGCGATGATGGGTTTGGTGGTGTTCTTGACTGGCCTGCTCATCTACTGCGTCGTGGGCAGTCTCATTGTGTGGTGGCTTGATGATCGCGACCACGAGAAAGGCGGCGGACGATGAGCGCCAAACCGTTGCGCCCGAAGAAGGACGACATCGTCTACATCCAGCGTGACCTAGAGGCCATCAAACACACGCTCGACAAGGTTCTCCGTCCTTACAAGACTGACGTGAAGAGCCTCAAGGAGCACAACGCCAGCCTGCTTGCAAACATATGTCGGAAAGAACGGGACATCGAGGCGATCATGCGGATCATCGCGCACCGTCACCCGGAGTCGGTCGATGACGCGCTGAGCGTGATGCTGAACCCATCACGTCGCGGCTCGAAGACATTCCTTCGTGGGTGGCGCCATCGTCTTGGCGTCGAGAGAGGCGGCACGTGAGCGATAAGCACACAAGTTTCTGGATTGGTCGCGCACTTGTCGGTCTGCATTTCGCTGACGATGGCGCCTGGGATTGGACCATGGCGAACGGTGACAAACACCGCGACTACATGAAGGCCGGTTGGGTGCGGAGACCTGGCGAACCTCCGCTGTTCTGCGTCGGTGTCGGTCCGTTTATGGTCTTGGTCGCTATGCGAGAGAAAGGCGGCGGCACGTGAGCAAGGTGTGGGAGGAGGAGGAGTGGAGAGCCGGCAATCCGAGCGGCAGTGAGCGTGGCGAACTGTTCGACGCAGAGGGCGAAAATCTCGGCTCATTCAACACGCTACCATCACGAGACTACGATGATTCGGAAGAAGCCTACGCCCGCGCTCGCCTCGCCGGCTCCCGCGATGGCGCGGCTGCTACAGGAATGGATAGGCGAACGCGAGCAAACTGCGGACCTCGTTCTTCGTACTCATGAAGCCCTCTGCGCTGCTGGCGTACTCGACAATACAAGAGCTACATCAAAAGAATGAAAGAGAAGATGATGCCATGACCAAAACCGACCCTCAATACGTCATCTCTTTGGAGCTGCTCGTACAGGCGTATCGCACCGACTACGAGCTCTGTATCTTGTGCGGCGGCGACCTCGACACGAAGACGGAGGACAAAGAGGCCAAGGACGCCATGATGTGCTCGGACTGCGTGGAGCACGCCAAGGAAGGCGAACCCCTCAAGCTCAAAGAGCTGGAGTAGCGAAAATGAAAGTCAATCGAGACAAGAAGTTCGCTCGCCGCGATTGGATTGTGCTTCGTTCTGTGTTCTATCGCGCCAATGACATGCTGGGCTGCTGGGACCCCGACGACGCTGATGAGCAACGTCTCATTGATAGAAGACTGAAGCGAAAACTGTACGCGCTGATTCGGAGCAAGACGTGAGCAATCCCTATCGAGAGCCCAGATTCCAGCTCGAGAAGACTCTCAAGTCATATATGCCTCTCTGGAGAATCCTCGCGATTTTCTTGAGCCTGACTGGACCCGTCTTCGTGTACCGTTTCATCGAGCTACTCCAGAAGGCTTTGCACGCGGGAGAGCGTACCGAGCTGTATGTCATGACAGGCATAGCGACAGGTCTCTCCTTTCTCGGCGTTCTCGTGTGGGTATCCATCGAGCTCGACGAACGCCGTTTAGGTAACAAGCAACTCGACAGCGAGCTTTTGCCTCTACACGTTATGCTCATCGCCGGCTTTTGGCCCTTCGTGCTTGCGGCAGTCTTCCCAGTCGGCGTAGTCATCCTCACATGGCGAGGCATCTGTAGCTCAACGAAACGTTTCTACTTCTGGGTGAGAACCGGCCGATGAACGCCGCCTCCAAAAAAGACTCGGTCGGCGGGAGCTGGGCGTACGGTGCCGGAGACCCACACAACCGAAAGCGCGACCCGGCGAGGGAGGTCGTTGCCAAACCTCAGGGACCAGGCGCCACGGGGTTCGACGTCTACGCCAAGGGGAAGAGATTCGTTGGACACAAAGAGAACATCGAAGACGCAAGAGAGCTCCAACGTCAAGGCGAGACGGGTCGCTACCTCGTACGCTCCTCTGATGGCGTTCTCCTCGGAAAGCCAACGACGTCTTACGATCCAGGCTCCTATTTCGACGAGAAAATTAGAGACGACGTACCGCTCGACCTCAAAGAGAAGAAGACTCCATGACAGCAAAGAAACGAAAAACAAAGACCTCTGTCTCTTCCACGAACGGAGAGGACGCTACCTCTTCGGAGCGTATTGTGGTGTTCTTCAAGCTCACCGTGGACGAGTGGACGAAGTTTGCGGCTGTGGCAAAGCACGGCGGCTGGTCCATTCAGGATGGGATCCGCGCGCTCGTTGCCGCCGAGATCGCCCGTGAAGATCTCGACGAGATGGTGACCGCCGTTGCCGGCTCGCTCGCGAAGAGGAAGGGCTCAAAAGTACTTGCTGCAAAAGCCGTCGCGCGTGAGCTCGTGGCCTCGTCGCGCTCCTCGCCCTGGAATGCTTCGTCAGGTTCGTCATGAGCATCTTGGATCTGGACGCTCCCGAGCACCGCATCTGCAGTGACACGATCGTGAGGCTTCAAGGAGAGCTTCGTGACGCTTGGCGCGGAGTAGCCCTGCAAAGCAACCGTGCGGACCTCGCCGAATCCAAGCTCGCTACTGCGATCGTGCGAGCGGAGCGGTACAAAGACTATTTGGAGGACATCAGCCGAGAGCAATACAGTCCAGGCACTGGCGGAGTTCTTGCTGCACTCGATCGAATGAAGAAACGTGCAAACGCTGCTCTTGCTGATGAGAGACCCAAGACTTCGGAGACGAAAACACCAATCGAGCAAGTTGGCGACAATGCCGGTGAGATCCCTGGATCTCGGGTTGGTTCCTCGCGTCCCCTCTCGCCAGGCGGAGGCTCCGAAGAGCCTGGCAGTTCTTCCGACGCCAACCAGAATTTCTATCTCGCTCTCGCTCTTGGCTACAACGAGCTTGCCAAACACGCGACGCGCGAAGGCGACAAGGTCTACTGGCGCCTCATGCGAACTGAAGCGGTCAAAAAGCTCAGTTACGATCCGTTCGCCATTTCGGAGAAGCCATGAGCGAAGACGTCTTCTCAGGCGAGCCGAACGAAATTGTCGACATATGCAAGTGGTGCGGTAACACCATCTGGTCGAACTACGTCAACAGTCACTCACTTTGTGAAGATGCCTATGAGCGTGGCGCCGAAATACGGACGCTGGAAATCAAGGACCTCATTCGCGAGAAGTTCATACCTACCTTTGTTGGACCATCGTGGAAACCGGGAGGCGAACCCATTCCATACTCCAAAGTCATCGACGCCATCGAAGCGAGATGGACAGTTCAGAGGTAATGGCTAATGGCAACATGGAACTGCGGCCAATGCGGCAAGCTCGTTTGGTCTGGCTCGCTAGGAGCACACGAATGCTTGCCTGAAGTGGAGGCAGGCAAAGAGCTCGAACGGCTCTTGAAGCTCCCAGTTGGAACCCGAAGAAGTCTCTACCTCTTGATTCAAGAGCATGGAGAGGCCTTCAACGGAGTGCCGCACGCCAAACATACGAAGAGGTACCCACCCGTGAAAGGAAGTCCGTAATGCTCAAAGCGCCCATACATCCAACCCTCTTTGGGGCTTATGTATACGACGATGACTTCAATCCAACTGCCCATCTCCTCCGCTTTCGTGTATTCACTGTGGCACTGGATGCCGAAGCGTGGGCGCGACGTAAGGCGGCAAAGAAACCGATTCCTCGGATGTGGCAAGTAGTCGAATACAGAGCTCGATGATGAAGCCGTCTGTCAGCTACCCGTGCGACCATTGCGGTAAGCGCATCGCCGTGACGTCCAAAGACCCCGCGGTCATGACCACGAAGGGCATCTACCATTCGAACGGCTGTCTCCAGGAGGCCTACGTAGCCGCTGAGCGCGCCAAGACCTCTGTACGAGAAGCCAAACGCGAGCGCCGGAGCCAGGCCGCCAAGGAGAGGTGGGCGAAGAGGAAACAAGAGGTAGGTACTAACCCCTGAACAAGAGACAAAGGCAGGCAAACCCCGAATCGTGAAGAACGGGTTACACTGTGTCAGATGTCTCCGGATATCTGAGACTATCTAGCTGGCACAACCCGTGCAAAGAAGACCTCTCATGGACCACCTCGTAGACTTGGGCGTTTCAGCTGTCGACTGGTACGAGCAGATTTGGCCTCGGCTTCGAACGAGGGCCTACCTCCTAGCCGGGGCCTTTTGGCTTGCTGCTGGGATCCTTTTGCTCAGCCTTGGAACCGTTCTCCTTGGCTCGTTCGGCGACGGCGTCGAGGCTGCGACCGTTGGCCTCTTCGGCCTTGCCGCGTACGCCGCGCCTCTTCTTCTCGGTTGGTACGGCGTCCAAGAGGTAAGGGGGCGGTCTCTACCTCTTCTCGTCATCTCTTCGGACCTTGCGTGCGGGCTTGCCGCATCGCTCATGCTCGGTGCGACCTTGGACCAAGGCGGAGCTGTCGGGAACGCTGCGGGACGTCTCGCGAGCACGATGCTTGGCGGCTGGTACGGCGCTGCATTCATCGCTGCGTGCATGGTGGCCATGGCGCTGAGTGCACGCTGGGGGTTTGGTCCACGCTCCTCTTCCGTTCCCACGGCTCGTGCGAAAGCAGCGAAGGGGCTCAAGGCTGTCGACACAACGACGCTCTTTCAGGCTCCGGCCGCTCCGGCCGCAGCGGTCCCGTCTTCGGTTTGCATCTCGGAGCTCGTGCACGCGTCCACCGCGCCCTCAGAGGCCGTCACCCCTGTGACCTCTGTTCCTCCAGTGCGTGCGACCAAGGGTCTGCGAATCGTGCCGAAGAGGACCTCTTTGCCGTCGCTCGACTTGCTCGAAGCCTCCGAGCGTCCAAGCTCGCTACGCGACAGGGCGGACGAAGAGGCGGTTACGAAGAAGCTCGAGGAGGTGCTCGCCGATCACAACATCGTCGCCAAGGTCGAAGACCTCTTTCAGGGGCCGCAGGTGACGACGTACGAAGTCTCCATCGCTGCAGGCACCAAGGTCTCGCGCGTGCTCGGACTTGCTGAAGAGGTCTCCTTCGCACTCGGCCGAAAAGTACGTGCGCTCGTCTCGCTCGTCAACGCTGGACGCATTGCATTCGAGATTCCGAACACCACACGCCAAGCGGTTTGCCTCAAAAGCTTGCTCACAGCGAACAGCGGGACGTTGCCAGGTAACGAAGAGGTCCTGCCTCTTGCGCTCGGACTCGACGTGCGAGGCAAGGTCGTGACGGCGGACTTGGCCGCGATGCCGCATATCCTTCTTGCTGGTGCAACCGGGTCTGGAAAAAGCGTCGGTCTCCATGCGCTACTGCTCTCGATTCTCTTTCGTCGTACACCGGCCGAAGTACGCTTCATTATGATCGATCCCAAAGCAGTTGAGTTGTCGGTCTACAACGGTATTTCGCACATGCTTCGCGACATCGTGACAGATGCCGTCGAGGCGGCCATCGCACTCACAGAAGCGGTCAACGAAATGGAGCGACGCTACGCCCTCCTCTCTGCTGCGGGCGCGAAAAACATTGGCACGTTCAACAAGCGTGTGCCTCAGGCAGAGCGTCTGCCGCGCATCGTCATTGTCATCGACGAATTCGGAGACCTCGTCATAGCGCAAGGCAAAGACAAGTCGATCGAAACCGCTATCCAGCGTCTCGGTCAGAAAGCGCGCGCATGTGGACTGCATCTCGTGCTCGCAACGCAACGCCCCAGTGTCGACGTCATCACGGGCGTCATCAAGTCGAACCTTCCGTGCCGCATTGCGTTTCGCACCGCACAAGCGATCGATTCACGGGTCGTACTCGACGAAGTCGGTGCCGAGGCACTCTTGGGCAAGGGCGATGCGCTCGTACAACTCGGCAACGGTAGCGACATGCGACGGGTTCAATTCCCCAACGTCACCGAAGGGGAAGTTGAACGGGTCGTTGCCTTTTTGCATGGTTGAAGAGAAGTAAGAAAGACCCTCGCCTTGCCTTGCCTCGGCACGCCGCACCTTGCCTCGCGTTGCCCCGCCTGGCCTGGCCGCGCCATGATACGATTGCTACTTTGTAGCAACTGTGCTACGCAGTAGCAATGGCCAAAGACTACATGCTCAGGGTGAAGATGTCGAGGAACGAAGAAAAACGGTTTCGGTCTCTCGCCGACGAAGTCAATCTCACCTTCTCTGCGTACGTACGAATGGTCCTGGAAGAGAAGCATCGAGAGCGCAAAGAAGAACACAAAGCAAAACGGAGGCGCACATGATGACGATCGAAGTTTGGCTTGAAGGCGTGAACGCTATTCTTCTCCATCGAGCGACGGAAGAAGCACTTTCGGGCGAAATACGCAAGAACACGATCCAGGAACGTGAAGATCCACGTGTCGTTGCCGGTCGTGCTGTCTATCGCTTTCCAGATACAAACCAACTCGCATTTCCCGGCTCGGGTATAGGCCGCATGATGCGCGAAGCGGGCGGCGCGCACAAAGCGCGTGGTTCGCGGAAAAGCTTGAAGTACATCGTACCCGCAGCAGTACTCGTTCTTGACGAACTCTGTGGTCTCTACCTCCACGATCGAAAGACTCCAATCACAGACTTTGAAGTCGATAGTCGTCCAGTTACCATTCCGGCGACGAAAGGACGCGTGATGCGTCACCGAGCGAGGCTCAACGAATGGTCTCTGTCCGTCAAAATTCGTTTGAATGAAGGCATCATGGCGGAAGCTGTCGCACGTCAACTCATCGTCGAAGGGGCAGAGCAAATTGGACTTGGCGATTACCGGCCTGAAAAAGGCGGTCCATTTGGAACGAGTAGTCTCGTCGAATGGAAAGTGATTTCCGAACCTAAGCCGTTGACTTCGGCTCAGAAACGCAACAGCGCATTAGCCTAAACAATGAAGAAGACGTTCGAGTACATGGACCTCGTCTCGGTCAAAGAGCCGGGACGTCGGGCGTTTGTCGGAAGAGTCTATAGCCAATACCGCACGCAAGGACCGCGCAGCGAGCGAATCATCTGCGTGTACACGCCGAGCGGCGCCGGAGTCGGCTTCCGCGTGCGCTACGTCACTCACGTAAAGAAGACATGAACTCATGGGTGGTGGCCTCTTTTGAGCGTTTCTGGCCCTGTTCCCACAATCGCACCGGTATGCACCGCTTTGGTGTTGACAGGTGACGTACGGTGCTTAGAATGGTTGGTATGAAGACCGTGGTGCTGACGAGAGCGCAAAGAAAGTGCATAAACGCCTACCGCGTGTGCCCCTGCGGCGAAACCGTACATGAGCCCCGACCACTCGGGAACAGGGTATGGGGCCACGTTTGCCGCAACTGCGGCAACGTTTGGAAGACCTGGACCTACTTCCCTTACCGGAAAGAGAGCTGAAGATGAGACCGCACACGATGGCGCAACGCCGCGCAGAAAAGGCCGAGCAAGAAACGCGCGGTAGACGCTGTACATCGTACTCGCCCATCACCAAAATCCGTTGCTCTTGCGGCGAAGGTCACACCGGCATTCACGGAAGTAGGGACGGATCATGCGTGTGGTGGAGAGCAATCGAGTACCAAGCCATTGGAATGCTTGGCGTCCGCGACGCCCAGATTGCGATTTTGCGTAAAGCGCTGGAAACCTTACGCGATGGCCCTCCGGTACTTGCGCGCCATCACACGCCGCAAGAGGTGGTTTACATCGCGCAGAGCGCGTTGGAGGCAACCAAATGACGCGCTTCACCCTCATTCTGGACGACGCAGGCGAGAAAGCTCTCAAAGTGCTTTTGAAGCGAGCTGAGGCAGCGGCGAACGCTGCCGGGCTTGGGGTAACGGTTTCTCGCAACGGGCTCATCCAATCACTCATCGTCAACGCAGCCGGTCAAACGGGGCCAAAGTGAAAACTGGTCTAAATAGGCCACCACCAACTCATGACAAGAGACATACCCCTTTGGAGCCAATTGGATGAGGCGCTCCTATTCAATGGAGACTATCTCGGTTCGATTCCGAGCAAAGGGACCAAGTGAACGCCTTCGCCGTCTGCAAGCTCGAAAAATGGTGGTGCGTTGTCGAACGCCGTACTAGCAAGACGGAACAATATGGATACGTCTTCGTACTCGTGAGCTATCACGATACGCGCGACGCAGCGCGCGAAGCTGCGCGGCAGCTCAATCGCGAAGAACGCCGTTTTGCGGAGAGCGTTACGAAGAGGTGATGACCATGAACGCATCCGCCGACACCAAGCCGGCTCGGCTCGGATGCGGATCGTGGACTACGAGAGGCGCGGCACCGCGTGCCACGACGACGTGGCCGCGTCCCCGCGGCGAGAAGCCGCAGAGGACGTAGAAGTCGTCTTCGGGAGGCGTGGCATGTGATAGCCGCCATTCCGAAGCACAGAGACCGAGCGGGCGTAGCCAGGCATCGAGCCTCTCAACCTGCGGAACATAGATCCCAGAGGTGAGCTCATCGGGGTTGTGAAATAGGAAAGGTACGTCTTCGAGGTCGAGCTCCAGGATCGATGCCACACATGCGGGCAAGCAATTTCCCCAAGCACCGAAGACGGTTTGATTGATGGGCATCATCGTCTCTGACGGCGATGCTGCTCGTCCTCCTTTGGGGACTTTCCAGGATCGTCTTTGGAGTCTGAATAGACGAGATGGGGAACAGTGTGCACCTCGCCCCATGCACTTTCTTGCGCGAGACCTCGAATGGCGCGCATCACAGAAGGATTCGCTTCGACCGTGAAGTGAAGCTCGCCATCGCTTTTGATGCGAGGCGAGTCGTGGACGTAGAGGACGTGGAGCCTGTTACAGCTCGGGTCGTCGCACGCTCCGAGCGAGATCACGCGAACACTTTCCAAGATGCGCAGCGCAACATGGCGACGAGCTTGACGATAGATGAGAGCTCCGACGACGAGTCCGACCACAAACATGAACACGTGCGAAGCCGTCACTTGTCGACTCCCGCGGCGCGCGCTTCATTCGACAGCGTCATGCGTAACGATGCAATGACTTCTGGCGATGCTTCTGCCGCATGTTCCAGGGCTTCATGGTGATACTCGAGCGCATCGATCAACCACTTGCCGATACCGAAGAGAGCATACCTGCGATAGGCAACGATCGCCCGACCTGCCCAAGTGTAAGCCGTGAGCGTTTGAACGTCTTGGATCGCATGTTGCGAAAGCTCGTTTTCTGCGCGAGCGATGGCATCGGAGAGAGGCGTCATAGCGGTCTCGGCACGCTTCCGATGACCTCTTTGTACTCTGCAATGTTCATGGTTCCTCTTTCAGCTCTCTGCATATCGCTGCCCACGTCCGCCCTGTCTCGAGTGCGTGAGTTTGCCGAGATCGGTTGCAAGCCATGCGCCGCCTTGGACATGGACGCAGCGCTTCTTTTTCAGCGCTCCGATCGTCGCGTGCTCTTTCCGGTAGCGATGTGTGGAGAGGACGTCGCCACGAATGAGACGTCCGAGCATACGGAACTGCGGTGTTGAAATTCGAACCACTGAAGAGGCTGAAGAGGTCTTTGTGTTCATAGGGAGTCCTCGGGTATCCAAGTATTGCGTTCAAGTCGATTCCATTCTCGTATCGTAGCTTCAGCGCACTCACGGTCATTGCCGAGATCGTCGATGATGGTCGGATGGAGGTCCGAAGAGGCTGTCCATTCAGCAACGAAGTAGTGTGTTGCTGGATGCCGATCGATGTTGCCGTGGCTCATGGCCACGAGCGGAGAGTGAAACGCTTCGTACGCGACCTCTCTGTTTTCGATCATGAGCACAAAGGTTTTTCGTGAAGACCTCTTCACTTGTTTCACTTCTCTACTTTCTCGATGTCATCCGCGTTCCATACCATCCGCGGACCCGGTAAGGCCACGGGTTCACCAGCGTACGAATTGAGCTCGTCACCTGCAAGCCTTTGTGCTTCTGCAAGAGACGTAGCTCGGCTCACAGCTTCGAGCACAGTGAGAAGATGCGCTTCTCGATCACCGAGCAAGCGGACCATGCGCATCCATATCGAAAGCTTCGAAGAAGGCCCAGAGTCCTCCACCATCGCTTCGAGTCTACGCTAGGCAGCCTTGGGCGGAAAGAGCGCGACGACTGCAGCGGTTTTCGAGCTGTCGCCGCCGAGCGAAACCCACGCTGCGGCTTGATCGGAAACGTGACGGCCGTGCGAGTCGAGTCCATTTGCTGCGCTGAATTGAAGCGCCGAGAACGTCGCAAACGATTGCGGCTGGACCGATGCGACGAACGCGGGCGAGACCCAGCACCACGCACCCCATGTCCAGAGACGATAGTTGCCCGAAGCATCGACATCGGCGAGCGGAGTGAAGTGCCCGTTATTGGGATCAGGCGTCATCGCCGAAAGAAACGATGCACCGAGTGCAAACTCGTTCAGGAATGCGTCAGGGACTGACCAGGCGACACAGACCGCGTAGAACTGATCGATCATGTATTGCGCAAGCGGCGCGTTCGTGACGTCGAAGTCGAGATGGTCTTCGACCGTAGCGGTTGCATCGTTCGCGATGCCAGGACCGCCTTGAACCCAGATGCCTCCCGAGCCGACGAGCATGTCTTCGGTCGTACCGTTGTCGCCGCCTGAGACCTGCTCGTACTGAGCTTCGAGCGCGGCGACATCGACATCGAGCTCGACGAAGCCAGGTTTGCCTTGGCCATACGTGCGAATGTTGTCGACGTGCGCGCACATCACAGGGCCGCAATCACCAAGAGTCTGATTTCCATCAATGGGGCAACTGACTGTTGCGTTTCCTGTGCAATCAACGGGTAGCGTCGTTGCTGGCACCGAAACGCATTTCTCTGGAGCTACCGCGCGACGACGTCCTTCTTCGAGCGTGCGTGCCATCTTCGAGCGCGGAACGAACGCGACCCAGCGCCCGTGCTTCTCGAGCCATTTTTTGTGCGTTACAGAGGTCTTACGGGTCATGATCCACCGTCCGCGAAGAGGACTTGCCAAGTTTGGAGGTGCTGCACGTAGGCCGAGCTCACGACCACGGCACCCTTGCGAGTCGTAACCGTTGCCACCGAACCGCCATCACCCGAAGAGGTCTGCGCGTTCTTGATGAGCACCGAGATGTCTTGGTAGAGATCGTTTGCGGCGATGCCGCACGTCGCAACGGTCTGCGCGAGAAGCGCTGGCGTCGGTGCGATGGTGATGTCCTCGACGACGTCGATGGCGCACGCTGCGACGTCGCTGATGACGTTGACAGGGCTTACTGGCACGGGCGTGCAAGAAGAGGTCGAGCCAGCGAGCGCTGCGCCTGCACCGCCGAGACAGAGGAGCATGATGGCGACCTTCAAGAGCGCCTTTGCAGAAGCAATCGTTTGCGTGCTTGTGAGCGACCTCGCGGCCGTAGCCTCTGCGGATTCCGGAGCCGGAGGCGGCGTTACGTACCCCTGGAGGGCGGCGACGAGCGCTTGAATCACCGACACAGCCATGGCCGGAACGTGAAACACGCTCGCGAGTGAGGCGACCATCAGAAGGAACGTTGCTCCTTCGGATGCGTAGAGCGGCAGTGACGGTGCCACGCGCGGGAGAAGGAGCGCGATCATACCGAGGACGAAGTTCACGCTGAGTAGCAGTGCAGTTTTGGCTTTGGGCGACATCCGAAGAGGTTACCTCACGAAGAGGCAATCAGCCAAATCATGAACCCGAAGAGCACGAGACCGCACAAAACAACGAGCCAGGCCTGCACGGGATGCTCGCGCGTAAAGCGCTCGATGAACTCCGACGAGAAGAGCGGTGGAACCACGAAGAGGTTTAGTTTTTCCACCAGAAGAGCAGCGCACCCGCGCTGACGCCAAAGACGAGCGCTACGTTAGCATCCTTGCGGTGTCTCGCCCACGCCTCGTAGGCGCGGTGGTCTGACTCGGAAGGCTTCGTTGCAGCCATCGTCGCGAGGTAGTACCCGACGCCCAAGCCGCCGAGCGCGAGAGGCAGCGCATCGAGCTTCGACAGCGAACGAATGGATCGAGAAATCGCAGAAGACGCCATGAGAAGAGATTATCACCACACGTCTTCTGAGAACAACATGTTGAGCCGGATGCCCTTGGGGTCTTTGATTTGGTCGTGCTCGAATGCGTGCACGAGCGCTTGGCTGCGCCTATAGTACGTGCCGTTCTCGTCGAGGAAGCCTTGGTCGTCGCCATGGGCATCGACCTTCTTTACCCCGGTCTCTTCTGCGATGAGACGGATGACGTCGTGGTGCCGGTTCGGCTTTGGCAGCGACCAAGTTTTCCCACCGAAGCGAATCGCAACGTGCGTAATCACAGAAGCTCCTTGTCGAGTCTGAGCGCGTCGATGGCGAGGCGCACGAGCTCCCAGACGGGGATGCGGCGGCGTTCGGCGTTGCGAATGATACCCGCTCTGCGGTGCATGTCACGCTCTCCCGTGACGTCCACGGTGAAGCCGTCGCCCACGTTCGAGATGTCCATCACGCGGAGCGTTTTCTTTTCGCCGTTCGACGAGGGCCAAAGCTCGATGGTGACGCGAATCACCTGGTCCCTCGCTTCGCTCGGATGGTCATTGCGCAACTCCAATCGGCAAGCGACCTTGGAAGTCCTGTTTCACGTAGTCGTAGTCGATAGTGACTTTGGTACCAGCACCGTCGTCTAATACAACGTCAAAAGGATCGCCTTGATAAACTGAGTATCCACACCACGGAACTTGTGCGGTTCCTGCAGCATCAACGAGCCTTGAGACGGCAGCCCAATAAAGCTGACTAGGTAGTTGAAACAGTTGCGCGCTCGAGAGAAGTGCTCCTTCTCCAACATAAAGCGCTGGAATGCACTTCGCTGCAAGAACAACATTCGCATGCGCGATCACATGTGAAATAACAGCAGGAATTCCTGGAGCCGGTCCTTCGAGATCGAACGCGAGATGAACACCTTGTGGAATTCCAAGTCTGGTAAGCGCTGCGATTTGTCTTTGCCCGTCAGCTTGACCTCCTGCAGCCGACGCCTGCCAGCCGGGAGCATGGGCATGACCAACGAAGTACTCTTCGAGACCAGAGGCAAGGATGATGTTGTGCTCTTGGGCAGTGACATCTTCTGGATAGCGCCAGACACCGCGGATACCATGAGCAAGAAGAAGGTTACATGCGGCAGCGGTCAATATCTGATCGGTGTCACAGTAGAGCGCGTTCGGCGTAGCAGTAACGAGTCTCATAACGCCACCGAACGAACCAGTATTTTATTTTCAGGATTCTTACCCGGCTTCCAAAACGGTTCTATCCAAATGATCCGTCTCTCCGAATGATTCGGGCCACAAGCTTGATTGCGGTAGTGGCCTCGAACTACGAATTGAAACGATGGAGATTTATGACTTTCTCCATTGACATATCGCTGCACGCCTTCTCGTACGTCGGCACGAACCTTACGTCCTAGAACGTAATACCGATGTTGCGGTGGAACTCCTCGCGTTTTCTTGACCTGAGAAAGTCTGACACCTTCGTATGTCCAATTGCTCTTGACTTGATAAGCAATGATAAGACCAGCGATATAGTGACGAATTAGAATGAGAATGCGTTTTTCTTCGCTAGTTGTATTTCTGAGTATACTGCCATCTTCCATTGTAATTCCATCAGAAATTACTTCATCTCCTTCATTCAAAGGAGTGAACAGAAGATCATCAACCGTGTCTGCCGCCAAATGCATAGAACGCCTACCGCTGCAACCGCATACATGAAGGCGCACGTCGCCCAACATTGAAATATCAATACGAGCATATTCAGCGTCTAGTAAATTAGTTGGAAACCGAAAGACAATAGCTTTGGATGGAAAATGAACGTCTCCAAATCCGACAGCATCAGCTGAAGTACACATCAAGGCTGCAGCATAAATTTCGGAATGCGCTTCTAGCGTGCAAAAGCCGTCCTCCGCCCACTGAGAAGGCTCTCGCAACTCTTTACCTTGTTCCCCGTTTTTGACGAGTTGCCACGCTCTCGCACTATACGCGCACCAATCCTTGTAACAAAACGATGTATCGCGATGCCACTTTGCCGGCTGATTTTCGACAGTCTCGATCACTAAAACATTTTGCTTACTTCCAAGTTGATTGAAGGCGTCGAAAGTCTCAGCTTCTTTTACTAAAATATCGCGCATTTCGTACCACCTTCAATCGTTACTATTCACGGGTTGAACGTAGACATGTTTTTGAATGTGCACCGCATGATCGGATGTAGACCCATCAGGCGCGGTCACATGAACGATGACCTTCTCGACCCTGTTTCCAAAATCGTAAGTCTCGCCAAATATCTTTGCCGCCTGACTAGGAAAGTACGCGTCGACATCGACTTTCATAGGATGCTTTGCGCCTATAGTACCTAGTCGCTCATCCACAAATTCTACAACGTAAGTAGCCATTAGAGCTTAGAGCTTTTCATCTTCCAGAGACGACGCTACTGGTGCTGACGGTTTTGGTCCAAGCGCCCTTCGCGCCTTCGCTTTCGCACCGCGGAGCGCCGCTCCCTTCAAGGACGCATTCCCGTAGTAGCCATCAGGGATGGTGCCGTACCTCTTCAGCGCGATCTCCGCGTGCTCGAACCGCATGAACCGCCCGACGCGGCGCTCGACGCCTTGGAGGAAGACGTAGACGACGTACCAGTTGTCGATGAGCTCGATGCGACCGGGCAGCGCAGAAGGCGGAGAGGCAAGAGCGCTCACAGTTGCACCTTCATTCGAAGAAGATTCCAGAGACGAAGAGCTTTCTCTCCGAGAGGCGTGCACGTGAGCACATCGACGTCCTCGAGCGTGGGATCGTCTGGGTGCGGATAGGTAACCCATACCGCGCGACCCTCTCGCACGAGGCGCTCAGCAATCCTTTGTTCGTAATGGGTCATCGGCGGTCCCGCTTCCCATTCGAGCCCGTGTTCGAGCAATGCGCGCTCTGTCGGAGTCAGACCTCTCATGGATGTTCTCCTGGACCAAAAAGATAGAGGTACTTCAAAATAGCAACGACTGCGATCACGGCAATGAGATGATCGATCATCGCGCCCTCTGTGAAGAGGTGCTCACTTCCCGACCCACAGCCGTGTCAGCACGTGCGTCAGCGCGATGACGAGAGGCACGACAACGTAGCGAAACCAGCGCTCGGCTGAAGCTCGTGCTTTGCCACGCCGATGCATCTCTTCGAGCGCGACGTCGAGCTTGTGCTCCATCGCAGCAAGGCGCTCGGCTGCGCGCTTCCCGGTCTGCGTTCCCGGCGTTGTCGGAACCTCGTTCTGCGGAAACGAGGAAGCATCCGAGGACTGAGGCATGGGCTCGGGCTTGGGCTCGGGTTCGGGCATACGCCAGACTATCGCGGCTTTTGGGCGTGCTCAACCTCAAGTTCTCGGAGAACCTTCGCCACGAACCTACGCGTCTCGATGCAATGAGCATTCTCAGTGATCCAAGAAAGCGCGTCTCTGTATCGCTGGGCACGTTGCTCGAGAGAAAGCGGGACGAGCAAAGGAGGAGCGGATTCGAGCGTGTCGTCGGGCGTAGACATGGCGCCGCTGACGTCGAAAGACGCACGAAGCTGACGCTACTTTTCACGCAGCACCTCCGCGAGGTCCTCGATGTGCGACTTGAGGTGACGGATGACTTCGTCTGGCGAAGTGGTCAGACCCGTAAAGCCATCGCAGTTCACAAGATCGCGCGCAGCGTACTCCAACTCTTCGACACGTTTCTTCAAGATGCGAGCTAGCTCGAGCGTCAACGTCGACTCTTCTTGAAGACGCGTAACGGCTTCTATCATGAGCTTGAGCTCCGTCTCCGAGCGCAAGAGTGTGGCGCGTAATCCCTTGTTCTCTTCGTGGAGCTTTTGATTTTCAACCGAAAGAGACGGCGCCGATGAGGAAGAAGTCATGTCGCCGCACCTACGGTGTCGACGAAGCAGTCTCCTGATCTTGCTGCACTGAAGAGGTCATGAGCTGGTTGATCTCGGCGTTGACGTCGACCTCGTAGAGAGACGCTGTACGACTCCACGAACACTGCCCTGATGCATATCTGAAAATGGGGTGGCCTGGGCAATTGCCCACAGATGTTTGCAAGATATGGATAGCTTTGCGAGCTTGTGCGAGCGCAAGCCCTGGACGATTGTGGAAAGCCCAACCGTGATGACAGCGCGTATGATCGTCCACTTCGTCCGCCGTGCATCGCGCAAAACCTGGCGTCTCCGCACAAGGACACTGGGCAACACCGCACGAGGCTCCTGAGTCCCCAACTGCACTCAGTCGTCCTCCAGATTCGTGAAGCGTGAGCACATCGAGCATCGACGCGTAGCGCACCGGATCGTCGGTCTCGAGCGCGGCTTGGGCGATGTCGTCGACTCCGATGTAGACACCGACCGAGTGCTCGTGTCGCGGAATAGGTTGCCGAACCGGCCGCTCGTAGTCGAGGATAGGGGCTGCCGTCAAGAGCAATTTGGCTAACGTCATGAGATTTAGCATTCGATCTTCTCGCCCGATTCCGCGGAAGAGGCAAGAACTCTTTCGTTTCGATGTCGATTTCCATTGACAATCACCAATAGACGATGAGGTAGACGACCACGAACGCCGTCGCTGCGCCGAGCAAAATAGGAAGCGCATGCTGTTTGACGAGCTTCATAAGGAGGTTTTGTCCGTAATGGGAATACCGGGATAGATGCGAGCGAATCTCCGCTGCTCAGCATGTCTCTTCGCATCAGCATCGCGCTTGGCTGCGTCGTCTTCTTCCTTCTTCACCGCGTTCCAATGCTCCAAACAAAGAGCAAAGCCGCTTCGTCCTCCAGTCGATTTCTTCCCGCAGACAATGCACGGATCGCTCATGTCGGTTCCTTCTTTGAAGCGTCTGACACGTCCACAACGATTCTGAAGATCATGGGCTTGCCCACTACCTCTTCTGGCTTGAGCGGTCCGATGGCATGTGAAGCGTCCGTGATCGTAACCGCATCAACGGAAGTCCGAACTGCCCATGTGCCGGACGGATAATGATGCTTCAAGACGTACTCGTTGCAGGCTGTCGTAATTTCTTCTTGCGTAAGCTCGTGCTTCACGTCGAGGTCCTCCGTTTCGCCTTTTCGATGGAGACCACCTCTTCACCGACAAGTCCTTCCATGAACTCGGATGCATCGTGGGCAAGTTGCGCTTGCTCCTCTTCGACCTCGTCGACAGCCGAGACGATGTGAGAGAGCTCAATGTACTTCGCCTCGGCGCGAATCGCTCGCTGCGTTGCGCGACCGACGATGCCTGCCACCATCGCGCCCGACGCGAGATCTGCAAGCGTAAACGACGCTTCTCGTGTAAGTCCTTCGCTGTTCGCTTTGATCTTCACCTTCCAAAGCACCCTCATCGGATTGAAGAGTGCTCTTGCACAATCCTCTCCGGTCATCCCAGTCACAGGATGCTTGTCACGTAAGAGCCGCTCGAAGATGGCAGCAGCGTCTTTCTGAGATGGCCGTGAGACGTGCACCTTGCGATCAATACGCCCGTCGCGCACCACCGCAGGGTCAAGGATGTCCGGCCGGTTCGTTGCGAGCAGCACGAACGCACCCGACGAGGTCATGCCGTCCATCTCGGCAAGAAACTGCGGCACCAGCGTCCGCTCCATGCCCTCGTAACCAGGCCCCATCGAGCCACGACGACCGAGGAGGGCGTCCGCTTCGTCGATGAACACGATCGCCGGGTATCCGTGTTTCTCCTTGTGCTCTCGAGCGGAGGCGAAGATGCGACGAATGTTCGCTTCGGTCTCTCCAAGCCACTTGTTGAGTAGCTCTGGACCTTTCACGTAGATGAAGCCTGACGAGCGCGACTCCTTGCCGTAGAGCTCTGCGAGAGCTGTTGCTGCGGCCTTCGCGAGCATCGTCTTGCCCGTGCCCGACGCACCGTGAAGCAGCACGCCTTTCGAGGAGCGCATCCCAAAGCGCTCGTAGATCTTCTTCTTCGTCACCGGCTCGACGATGGCTTCCTGAAGAGCGCGCTTGGCTTCTTCCTGACCGCCGACGTCGTCCCACGTTACCTTCGTGTCTTCTACCAACGCATGGGACGCATCGTGCGAGCCCAAGTTCCGCTGCACGATGAGTCCGTAGTAGTCGAGGATGACGCGGTCGCCTGCTTTGGGTTCGCTCTTCGAGAGGAAATAAATGACCGTGCGTGTATCTGCGTTGACGCTGACAAGCAGGACGCCCGCGCGATGCTTGGTCTGCGAAACGAGCACCTCTTTGACGGTCGCATACGCTCCCAAAAGGAGCGGCGTCTCCATGATGCCGACGATTTCGGCCGTGTTTGTCCCCATCGGGACATAGACCTTCACGACAGCGCCGATGTGGAGCTTCGAGATGAGCTCCTTCTTCACCTTGCGTGTAGTCGCGTCGAACGCACTTTCATCGTCATCGAGAGAAAGCGGGATCTCGTAGAGAGAGCCCTGCATCACGACTGTGACGTTAAACGAGTCGAGCGCAATGACTGTTGAAAGTGTCTTGATCTTTCCTCGGTCTTCGAGCTCCGAGAGTCGCGCCTTGAGCGCTTCGATCTCGCGTAACAGGCCGTCGGTTGGATTGGGTCCTATTCCCATTCCTGGCTGTGGCAGTGGATAGGGATACGGCGAACGCGGTGGACCTCGTCCGAATGGATCGTACGGATTGCTCATGTTGGTGGACGCTTTCGAAGATTGGAGTGGGCAACGATTTCCATCACGGCTTGTGAAAGAGCATCGAGCCCGGCATTGAAGCCACGCCTGTAGGACTCTTTGAGCTTGGGTTCTTGTTCACAATGACGACACGTCGTGCACCTGTCATGGAACTCGTCTGTTTCACGGACCTCTTCGGGTTCGACGTTGAAGCCGCAACCATGGCAACGAATCATGGTGCTACCAGGAGTCGTCAAAGTAGGCGGAATCGAAGATGTCATAGCGCTTTCTCTCCCCACCAGCTCTTCACGACGAACATCCCCTTGTCTCCAACCTTGCGCACCTTGTTACCGCGCGCGAGCACGGATTTGGGCGTCCAGAGCTGGCCCACCTTGCCATCACGGAGCGGTCCCTCGACGAGGATGGCCTTCAACGTTTCAGCAACGCACGTCATCTTGCCGACGCGCATGATCTCATCGTTCGAAGTCATTCGTGCATCCATGGATGGGGGAAAAGGTTCGGCCAGCACTTGACGCAGAGTTTCTTCCACTTGCGTGCGAAGCGTTGGATTTCGAGATCAGCTGCTTCGTTGTCGCGCTCGCGACAAAACTTTGCAATGGCCATCGGATTCGTTGTCCAGATGAACGACGTCTCGGACTGATGCGGCAAAAACGAGGACGCAGCTTCGTAGATGCGCTTCTTCTCGATGCCGGTAGGAATTCTTCCATAACCGCCTTGATAATTCGTCACCTCGTTTTCTACGATATCGAGGTAAGCGTCATAAGACGCTTGCATCGCATTCGTGAATTTGCTTTGAAGCTCGGCGGGACTGCCGGGTACATCAGTCAAATACCTCGGCGGCATAATGAAGAAGCCGTAGTGATGCGTGAACCGTGTTGACTCTTGCGACGGCGAACCTTCTTCGTCACGATCAGCACCTACGTAGTTGCGAATGATCTCGTGACTGACTCGCCGCGAGATGCCGGCAAAAAAGAAGCTCATCTTCGCGTGGTACATGATTGACGAATGTGGAATGTCTCCGCCTTGTGTATTGGCGATGTATTCCTTGTTTGTCCTCTTTCCAGCCTTGAGCCCGAATGAGTCATAGCACTTGCGACCCGCAAGCTCGACGAGCAGCTCGTTGTCACTACGTGGACTGTAATCGTCACTCATCTCCTTATGCGGAAAGAGATCGGTCCAATTATTGTAGTCATCCGGCAGACACTCTGGTCGATGTTCTTTTACCCAGCGCGCCATGCGCTCTAGGCCAGTCGTCGTAAGCTTCATGTGGGCGATGACCTCGATGGTCGGGTCCCCTGTCAGAATCGTGACCTTTCGCTCGCTCATCGACTGCCTCGTTCTCGCCGTACTGGCTTGTCATTGTTCGCGATAACAATCCGTACGCGCGAACCATCAAGACATGTGCATTCAAACTTTCCGATACCGGGGTTGTGCTTTTTGAACGTGTCCACAAGACGCGCAATAGCTTCAGTAAACGTCCTCGTTTTGATTTCGTACAGCTCGCTCACCGACCGCCTCCGACTTTTTTCAACACTTGATCGACCACTTCACGCGGCGCCTGCGCGCGCAGCGCTGTGACCTCCGGCGTCCCCAAAGAGGACTTCGCGATCAGCTCCTCGATTGATGGCAACTCGCCAAGCTCGACGAGAAGACGCGTCACCTTTTCGAGGATGTACGGCTGCACTTCGCCATAGGGCGCAAGGAGCTCATCGAGCATGATCGCGCTCACGTGGAGCTTTCGCGTTGCATCCATCTTCTTCATCCGCACGATCGCACGGCGAAGCTCGGGCGGAACTGGCACACGGCCCGCTCGCGCGTGCCCACCGATCCGAGCGCTCCTAGGCGGACCGCGAAGCTCGCTCATTTTGCATCTCCATAGGCGCGAAGAAGGCGCTTGCAGACTTGAAGCGCTGTCGATCGACTCAGTTCCACACGCTCAAGCAGTTGACGCGGCGTCTCATATTCCGATGAAGCGCTCATAGTCTCCTCAATTCGCCAGGCTTTGGAACGTGCCCGCAACGGCTACACTTTCGATTGGAAACGACCGGAGTGCCACCTTGCGTCTGCGGAATGATCGCCGCCATCGTCGACATCATATCCGACGCCACATCGAATTCGTGACCCCATACTGCGCAGCAGCTTGAAGCTTCGGCTTGCACCTGTTCGGCCATTTCGGCAACACCGAGCGCTTGATTGGCAAGAACTTCTTTACGCATTTGCAAATACAGTTCTTCGCGAAAGCTCATCATTTTACGTCTCCTCTGTATTCACTTTCGTATCGCTTTGGCGATATCGCCCATGCGTTGAATGGCGCACTCGGACTTGAGAGCGTTTGATTCGAGCGGAATGTGTATCGCGTCTTTGTCGACGATGATGGTGTGATGTGGGCACGGCAACGAGTAACCGCACATGAGCTTCGGGCAATCGCGATCAGGATGACGACACGTTCGATGCTCGCTCATGACCGACCTTTTACACGGGCTCGGCACGCATCGCGAAGACCGCGTGCGACGTAATGGAGCGGCTCTTTTTCGAGCTCTTTAGCGTACGTTTGCTCGTGGTACTGAAAACCTTCGAGTATCTGGGCACAATCACTGAGCGAAAGTGTGCGCACGAAGTCCCGGTAATCTGCCTCGCCGTAGTGTCTCGCCAAAAGCCAGCGGTAGAGACCGTCCCTGTCGCCAGGCCAATTGTCGAAGACCGAATTCGGTAGCGTCGCCGTGTGATCGGCCCGCATGCCATCGCCGCGCGCTCGAGCCTGCGCCTGCTCCACCTGAGAGGGCATCGTCGTACGTGTCATGCTCTCGCCTTCTGCGTGCGGGAGCTGCGTGATCCAGCCGATGCCGAGACACTTCCAACACTCGGCGTCAGGGACCTCGCCGTCCACAGTGCGCCGAGTCGTGGTTCCAGCGCCATGACACGTCGGACACTCGATGACTTGAGGCTTGGGCTTCTTCGCGTCGGTCATGCGAGCCTCGCTCGTGCAAGCTCGGGATGCTCGGCTTTGAGCTTGAGAAACGCCGCGCCCAACGTTGCCACCGCCTCGATGATCTTCTTGTCCTCTGTCATTGCGCTCGACCGATCGATCCACATTGTCAGATCGATCATGGGACCGATGGTCTCCGCTGCGGATATGAGCCGAAGCATCTCTGACGTTGGAATGTCCTCGCTCAGTGAAGCAAGCAGCCAGCACTTGATGAGATTGGGTTGGTACTCTTCACGGTCCACGGTTGACGCTCCTCATGCTTCTCTGTTCGCCGACTTCGACGTTGGACTTCCACGTCCTCGAACTGCTTTGAAGCTTCGCCACGAACCATTCTTCGGTGCCACCGATGGTCCAATTCTCTGGAATGTCGATCTCCAAAGTCACTTGGATGCGTTTGGTTTTCACGCTATCACCAAATCCCGTTTGATGAAATCGAACGCATCTTCGTGCGACTGGAAACGATAGTCGGCGAGGTCCGAGAAGATACATTTGCGCGACGTCCCCGACACCACAATGTGAAGAGGTGTCGTAACGCACTCGCCTATCTTCATGACCGTTGCAAGACGATACTCCCTCTCACAAAGCGCGTAGCCAAGCTCGACCCATGCACCTGTCGAAGTCGAAGACCCTTCTGGCTGTACGAGCCAGATGACATCGGCCGTAGCAACACCCTTGAGATCTTCGGTCGCTGCAGCACGTCGCACCGCAGGATCGTCAGGCGAGGCAACGTTCCCCGCTCGGCGCACTGCAGCGCACCAATCCACGGTAATGGTCCAGCCCGCCGCACGCAAACAGGAAAGGTACCTTTCGATCAGCTCAATTTGTGCCGAGGCTCCGGCAACGTAGATGCGTTTGGTCATCGGAGAGATACCACGGCTTCCGCAAGAAACATCGCGTATGCGCCGACGCTGCATGTGAGGTTCGCGTCGGGCACTCCATCCATGATCGTGCCAAAGGGGTTGTCGAACACGTGATGAAATCGTCGGAAATCTCCTAACCCGTCACCACCATCGATGAGACATGTGGCTTGGTTCCGAAGCCAATGCTCGCGATGCTGGAGCACGAGCATCGCCGAAAGCACTTCTTCCTCAGGCGGCAGCGCAGAGTTGTGAAAGTGAAGCGTTGCGCAATCATCAGCGTCCCAAGCGATGCGCGTGTTCTTCTGAGCGATTTTCGAATGACGATGAGCGATGATGTAACGGTGCCCGGTCAAGTTGCCCTGCGCGACGACGTAGCGGCCCTTCTTCCAAGTCTCGTGCTGCTCGGATGTAAGAAAAGACAGAAGGACCTCGCGCGCCGGAGCGATCGAACCAGGAATGCAATCTGGGCAACTCGGCGTCGGGCGACTCACTGTCGCGGCGGCCTTGACGTCTTTTTTGTTTGCGACCTCGGCAAGCTTGTCCTCGGTCTTCTCTTCCATGGCTACTGTAGTCGCTACAGCCGTTGTCTCAGCCAACACAGGCGGCGCAACAGGCTTGTGCTCGACAACCTCGACTTCTCCACCGCTGAATCGAACCGCGGTGAGCACGGCTGGACCAGGCTTGAGCGCAGCGATGAAGAGCGGCCCCACAACCTCCAGCGGCGCATCGAGTAATACGTCTTGAGTGATGTCCGTCCCATGTAAGGGCTCTTTGAGCCACTTCTTCTGGACGAAGAGCGGAGAGAGCGCAGCAAGAACCTCTTTTTCGTGCAGCGTCGGATCGACGATCGAAAGACGCGTCCTCTTCAAGTCGCCGGGAGCAGGTTCGAGACGCAGATCGCCGTTCCAGCTCGGAACGAACCACTTCCAATTAGACTTTCGTTTCATGGAACTGTCTCCTTTGATTTCGACTTGCCGTTCGTCTCCGCCGGGGTTGACCACTCATGGCCTATTGCAGCCTTTGGCTTCGGTGGAAGATAGTCACCTATGGTGACAAGGTCCGAGCTAATGGGACGCTCACCGTCAAGTGACTTCCCGCAGAGTTTCTTTTCGAGCTCGGCCGCAACGTCGGTCATGCCCATGCGTCGAGCCGTGGCGATGGCATCGACGAGTGCTTGCGGAGTCTCCTTCATCGCCTGTTGGTACTCTTTGAGCGCTGGCAAGATCTGCTTGATGACGCTGCTGCCGTAGGTCTCGACGCCCATCGACGTTGGCGGATTTTGCATCATGCTACTTGAAGAGCCATACAAGCTTGAAGGGCCAAACGAGCTGAACTCTTCGGCAACGTTCGGCGAAACACCAAACGACGGAATGAGATGATGTCCTTTATGCTTTTTCCAGGTCTCCTCAGGAGACCTCAAAGCCATCACCAAGTCCGCTGCGCGCTTGGAGATGATGCTGATTCGTTCCAGGTTGTGTCCTAGCGCATCGTCTTCGACAAGACGCCGAAGCTCTTTGCGCAAAGCGGAAACAAGCTCTTTGGACTCGCGCACCGGCTTCGCCGCCAACGTCTTTGCCTTCTTCGCGTTCGCATTCATCACTTCGCCTGCCTTTCGTAGGGTTTTGCGCCGGGCAGCGCACAACCCTTTTCGCGTGCGTCCTCGATGCTCGTTGCCATGAGCGGAAGCCAGTTTTTGCCCTCCTCGGTGAACCCGCCTTGCGAGCGAAAGAACTCGTGCGTCTTGACGAAGACGCATCCCGAGAACTGGTTGACGTTGACCATGTACACGTCGCGCGGAGCGCGGTCGGTTTCCGCGTCTGGAACTTGATGATCGAAGACCTGGTTGATTGTGTCTTTGGCGCTCATGGCTTCTTCTCCTCTTGTCGCTTTGCAAGCACTGCAGAACGCTGATGAGCGGAGTAACACGGCGCTTCGCCAGCCTCTATCAACTCGCGAATGCTGCTGTCGCCAATGTGATTGTCACCGTCTACGCTCTCAAACGGCTGACAATCCAAATCCCAATCGCCAGGAAGCCACATCATCTCAATAGCATTCCAGTCTGCGGCGACAGTGCTTTGCATAAGATCACTGGCTCGCTGCTCGGCGGCAACTTCACGTGCTTTCTCTGGAGATTCAGCGCGCACAATCACATCCACTTCGGTAGAAACGACATAAAGCTTCATTACTCGCCCCAGATCGTCACATTCAGCCGCATTGCAAGCTCTCGTCCGTTATAAATGGCCTGCATGCCGTGAAAACGATGTGGATCGATCTCACCGTGTTGATCGCAGTACGCCGCTCGGAATGAAGTATCTGAACGGCTAAATTCTGGCGGCTTGTGCGGTGCAATGCTTCCGTAGTCGACAGCGAAGCGCGGACAGATCTCGCACCGCGGGATCTTCATCTGCGCACCAATGAGAAGCGCTGCGAGCTGATCCGACGTAAACGCCTTTGATGTGTGGTCGGAATACTTCTCCCGCAGAACACACCCGCGAAAATGCCTTGTCGAATCTGCAGCCATAATCGCCGCGCATTGACATTTGAGTTGGAGAGTCTCCCAGTGATACTTGCAAGAAACCCTACCAGGTAGAGCCAAATCTTCACAATGGTCGAGTGCGCATTTCATGACGCAACTCCAAAGAGCTCATCGAGCGTCTTCCACATCGCAACCGTGCGAGGGTCCATGCCACTTGCACGCTGAAGACGATCTTTGAAACTCGCGTGGTACTCACGTCGATACATCTCGAAGAGCGCATCCGGGCTCGTCTGCTTCGACGCACGGGCATTTGCGATGCGATCAGCGAGCTTGAGCGGAATTGCAACGGGGTATTCAACCATCTTCTTGTAGGTGCTCTCGTTGCGCTCTTTGCGGTTCTTGCCTACGCCCGTTACCGCCCACACAAGCTTTCCGACGTCGCTGCCGAACTCTTCCACGAACTCTGATGGCGTCACAGTCGTGTCCTCAAGGACATCATGAAGCCAAGCTCCGAGAAGCATCTCCGTAGACATCCATCCGAACTCGACGGCTACGTCTCGCACTTCGGCAAGATGGACGACATAAGGCTCGGTCCCGGAGTCGTACTTCTGATAACCGTGCTTGTCCGTTGCAAAAGCCCGTGCCGCCTTCTCCGCTGTGCTGAGCGGAGTCTTGGTCTTGACAAGGTTCGGGTCGTTGAACATCGCAAGTGCGTTTTCAAGACAGGCTCTGCACACGGAGTGTTCGCCGTCGTAGTTCTCTTCCGAACCGGCTGCCGTGACGTTGAAAACGACAACAGAAGGAACATCGCTCTTGCCGCATTCGCTGCACATAATCCCAGAACGAGACATTCTTCGACGCTCGACGAACGGCGGTTCGTGATCGCGACCGTAGCTCATGGCCTCTTCCCCTGTGCGATGGCGTGTTCGAGTCCCACGTCGGCGTCGTCGACCGCGATGATCCAGTAGTGGCCGCGGTTGTAGCGCTTCCGAATGCTCTCGCTCGTCGCGTTCGGATCGATCCATCCCGCGTACTTTCGAGGATCGTCGTTACGGAGTCGGTACCACTCTTCGTCTGTCACGGCTTCCACCCTTGCTTTCGGAGCTCGCCTTCGATGTCAGGTGGCGTCCAGCCAGGAGGCTTGAGGCGCTTACCGTCCTCTCGGTTAGGCCCGCCCACCTTGGTCATGTTCGCGCGATGCACCTCGGCGGCGATGGGCGCGCCGTCGATGCCGAACTCAAGACGAGTACCCTCAACGACGTAATCGAGATCCGCGAGCCCATCCGCGAGCGAAACCAGGTCGACTCTGATATTCACAGGGCCAGCTCGTCCTAGCCAGAACATGAAATCATCACGCACATTTGAGAAAAGAGGTCTTCGACCTTCCGGTACCGAAATAGAAAACATCGCGTCCATCGTTTCGAAAAATTCCTCTGCAATGAGCGATGCACGTAGCTTCACACGTTCGTCAGCAATGATCTTCGGCCCTTCCGACGAAGACGGACCGAGACCTGACAGTCCCATCGCCGCATGGAATTCCGCGACCTGTTCGCTGAGCGTTTGCGGCAAGATCTGCCGTTTGAGCGCGACGAAGTCTGTCTTGAGCCTGTCGTACCGACCAAGCGCTTCATTGCGATCATTCTCGCTCAGACGAAGCATCCCTTCGACTTGCTTGAGTCGATACTCAGCGCGAGCGCAGCGCGCTTCGAGGTCGTAACGGCCCTCGTCGGCAATGTCCTTCGTGCGTTCGGTCATGACGCCTTTGCTTTTGCAAGTTTGGTAATGCAAGCATCGCAATAATAAAAAGTGCCAAAGACGTCTTCGACGCGTACCCCTCGACGTCTTGCATTGCGCGTACAGCACTCACACGGTTCGGCCATGCTGTTCACTGGAACAAACTCCAGCTTTTTCTTCACGGGCTTCGTCATGATCTCTTCGAAGAGTGAACATGCTTTGAAGAGGGCTTCGATTTTTGTTTCTTCATCGAAACCATTGAAACCATTGAAACCTCTCCTTGAACCTCCGCAAGCTCGCGCAAAATAGCAGTCTCGACGTTTTGCAGTATGCAGCCCATTGCATAGAGCTGCGAACGTTGTGGATACGGAAGCGAATTGATGTGCTTCCAGAACCTCTTGGACAAGCCGCCGCTGTAATGGCAAGTGAACTTGCCAATCACACTGGTATGTAGCGCATACCTTTGGCTCATCGCCGCCTCGCAGAAGAGGTCTTCGCTCGCGCTACCCTGACCACCTTGATCGCAAGCTTGATCGAAGACGGCACGAGCTTGATGTCACCGAGCTCGTAGCGCACACGGAACGGTGTCGACGCGTGTACGAGCCCGCGGAGGATGAGACCGCCAGCGTCGTCTTTGAGACCCACGACCTCGTGAGGCAGGCCGCTCACGTGGAAGTCGCGGCCCATGTCGAGCACGTACGAAAGATCGACGCGCACGCATCGACCGTGAATGGTGCGCGGCGCACGGCGCGACCGCGAAGAGGTTTTCGAAGAGGTCTTCGCCTTTTTCATGGGAGTCTGATGCTCGTGTAACAGCCGAAGCCAGAACGATCCCATTGACCAGCACCGAAGTGTCGATGGTCGTGACTGCAATGCGGGCATGAAACCCAGTCTCCGCCGCGTATGTAGTTGTGGTGCACGTCCTCGCGCTCGTACGTGAACGCCGTTCCGCACCCGGCGCATGACGCCTTGTAGGAATCAGTTCCTTTGGTGATGATTTTCTTCATCGGTACCTCTCAAATTCCGCATTGGACGCTTTCAATCTAGCGAGCGCATCCGTAGCTGTTTTCTTCGTCCACTCAGCACAATGCTCAAGCGCATATGTATTGATAGAAATCAAATGCAACGCAAGTTGCATAGTTTTCCAATCATCAGTCAGTGTGTTGATAAGACACGCGTACTCGTCTCTTACAGCAGCTACGCGATTGCGTGCTTCGTGAGCTTCGATGCGTGCCTTGTCTGTTTGAGCAAGTTTCAAGACAAGAGCGTCGCGACAAGAGGCCAACGAGTGATCACTAGCTAAATCGCTCTTATCAAAAAACTCTGTTCCGCAATGCTCGCAAGAAGTCATCGATACCTCTCGCTGCGTTCTTTCCACTTGAATGGAATTGGCGTACCAAGACGAAGTCCGTATTCGTTCAAAGCCACGTTGATACCTGTGATGACTTTGGCGCCAGAGTTTTTGAAGACTCCAACCTGGTCCTCCGAAAGCTGAATCAAGTCGCCGATGAGCTTGATACCCGCAGCATCGAGTATGTTCGCGGCGCGAACGGAGAGATCGAGGATGTTGACGCTCTTGAAGATGGTGTCGACCTCATAAACACCGCCAAACGTGACGGGAAAGATGGAATCTTTTTGTCGTTCTTCTTCAAGAGCGCACGCGATGCGTTCGAACGCGGCAACTTGTCGCCCCAAGAGAACCACGATGCGTTGAACGTCTTTCTGAGTGGTCATTCTCGCCTCGAAAAGACAGCTACAGCGATGCAACCCGTGGATATGATCACGCAAGCAACAATAAACAAAATACTCCAAGGCGGATCCAACCATTCCCATGAAGACATCGTCTTGAGATGTTGGATGTAACCTTCGCGGCCACCATAGGCATCTTGAAAAATCCCATGGACTACTGCAGAAGCAAAGGTTCCAGCAAAGACTCCCAATGCAAACTGACTCGGACGTTTCATGTATCCTCCACCGTCATTCGTGCACCCCTCGACACCAGCACACGCAGTGCACCATGCACAAGCCATGAGCACACTGCCTGTCAGGTGCGTCATGGCACCCATCAATTTCCTTTGCTCGACAGCATACAGGCTCAGACGACTTCTTCGCAGGAGCGCGTCGAACTACGAGCGCGATGAGCAATCCAACAACGGTTGAAACGAGGGCGATGTAGAAGTAGCTCATCGCTTCTTACCGTGCTCTTCGCAGAAGTCCCAATCACCGTGGCATGGTCGGCGACAACTGAACTCGCTCATGTGTCCACCTTCTCCTCGACCAAGAGCCCGCTGCCACGAGCAACGCTGACGCAATTCGTGGTGCCCACTCCGCCCGGAAACGCGTAGACAACGCACTCCATCTTCGAGGCTTCGAGGGCCTTCAAGAGCATCACCATCGCCGAATTCCGAAGAGGCCCTGCAGGCTTTCCGAGCTTGTTCCAGAGAGCCGGCACCGTCGCGTACTGGACGCCGCGGTTTTCGGCCCAGTTACGCGCAAACGCGTCGGCGCCTGTGGGGCAGCCACCCTGGATGAGGAAGTCGGGCTTTGCAGCGTCGAGCACGCGGTACACGTGGTCCATGTTCCCGTAGTTGCGACCGCCAGTGACCAGGATAGCTTTCATTACTTACACCCGTGCATGAGGATTTCGCCGCTCAACTGATATGCGGCTACCGTAATCGAAAAGCTCACCATCAAAGCCGCAGCAATGATCGCAACGATGACTGCACTCGAATCTTTCATTTCCCCTCTAGCGCACGCCTAATCGTGTCTGCGAGACCAGCTAATTCGTCCTCATCAACAGGCAACTCAAAGCGATGCTCGTTACGAGGACAAAGCATTTCAAAAGACACTTTGCCAAGTTGCTCGATGCGCTGAATATGCCAGCGATGATGAGTGTACGTCTTCAAAATTCGGTCTGCCATGATTTAGCGCCCCGTATTGGTTGCGTTGCCGATTGCAGCCATCAGATCGCGCGCTACAAGTGTGTAGCGCTTATCGCCTACAATGAGAACGACGAGATTGGAATTGTTCCAATGCGACTCGATACGAACACTTGGAGGTTCAACGGGACGTGTTTCGATTCCGTCGACTTCATAGAGTTTGAGCGTATTGACCACAGTGATCACAACCCCGCCTCTCTCAGCTTCAGTCGGCACTCCAAAAGCTCTCGTGCAATAGCGCCGACCGTTTGAGACATGATGAAGAGATCGGTGCCGCTCTTGGTGCAACGTTCTGCTTCCTCTGCCACGTTACGAAGATTTGCGTCGGGAATTGGGTTATCAGGCCACGAGAACATTTTCGTTTTCATAGTCCCGCCTCTCTCAACATCGCTTCTTTGCGTTCGAGCACCTCGGCAACTCGGCGATCCACAGCGTGCTCGGCAACCATGGTCGTGATGAGGACGCCGCGCGTTTGTCCGATGCGACATGTTCGATCCTCGGCTTGAAGGTTCTCCGCGGGCACGTACGAACGGTCCACGAAGAGCACGTGTGCGGAGCGCGTGAGCGTGATTCCGACTCCGGCCGCGCCAATCGTTCCCGCGATCCCTCGAAGCTTCCCAGCCTGGAAGTCTGCGACGAGACCCGTACGCTCAGGTGCCGAGGTATCGCCCGTGATGACGCCCCAGCCCTTGCGACCGAGGAGCGCGAGGATAGGGGCGCGGTGGGCCGAGAAGACGACGAGAGGCTCGTCGTTCTCTTCGTACTGCTCAACCAAAGAGGTCATCTCCTTGATTTTGGCCTCTGCGAGCTGACGGCGGTGCGAGGAGAGAATGCCTTCGGGGGCACACTCTTGAAGAAGTTGGTCGTCACCCAATTGTTCAATTTGCAGTGGCGACGGAGGAAGCTTGCCCAGAGAGGATTTGCCGCAGATGTGAACGCGATACGATTTCTCCGGGAGCTCCGGGAGTACCTCGCGACGCGTTCGCCTCAGCATGATTGTGCCGAGCCGTGCCGTTCCCTCTGGGAGAACCTCGCCAGGCCAATCGAAGCCGCCGAAGAATTTCTTTTTGCCGCCAAAGAGCTTCACAAACTCGGCCCACGAACCAAACACGTCCTTCGCTGCTCCTCGACCCCCCGACTCGCACACCTGAAGTAGCGCCCAAAGCTCGGGCGGATGATTCAAAAGCGGTGTGCCCGTCAAAGCCCATGTTTTTTCGGCAAGCGCAGCAACAGCGCGAAGCGTGAGCGTCCGCCTCGAGCGCGGCGTCTTCGCGTAGTGGGCTTCGTCGGGGATCAACGTGAAAGGCGTCTTGGGACCATCTTCACCAATCCATGTAGAGTACACAAATCGTGGTCGAGCATCCGAAGCGCACTTGGGACATTTGCCGAGAACGTCAGCGCCGTCTTTGCGTACGACGATGCCCTTGTACTTCCCGTCACAAGGCTTCACCTCGTCGTCGGCCATTTCACAAATGTACGTTCCGCGCACTTCAATCGACTCGAACGGAAGACGCGAATACGGAACGATGACAATCTCGCCCTTGGAAGGAAACATCGACCAGGGCTGCTTCCAATCGCGCACAGCGAGATCCTTGCGCCAGCGTCGTGCCTCGTTGTACCAGGCTCCAACGACAACGGGTGGGCACACGATGATTGCCGCAGCATGAAGCGGGAGTGCTGCAAGCGCGGTCGCTGTCTTCCCGAGGCCCATCTGATCTGCGAGGAGCGCGCGCCTGCGAGCTCGAAGCCACTCGGCTCCTCGACGCTGGTAGATAAAGAGTCCCTCTCCGCCGCTAGGACCGCCGATGTCGCGCGGCGAATGCATGAGCACGGTCGATTGCGTCGAAGGATGATCGACGGTTACTAGCGCGCCGTACCTCTTCAAAAGTTTGACAAGCTCGAGCGCGGCCGGTGCTGGAACCTCATACGAGCTCTCCCCGCGCTGATCGCCGTACGATGAGCAGATCGTATTGAACGTCGTGTGAAGTCCCGCTTCGAGCTCGACGCCGATAAGAACGCCGCGCTCAGGATCGCCGACGCGAGTGGTGAGATTGACCTGCACCGCTCTACTCTTTCTTTCGTTTGCGAGCCGTCAAAAACGTCTCGACATATTCGTCGAGCACGCGAGCGATATAATTCGATACGGTTCGACCATCTCGAACAGCAGCTTCTCTCAACGCTTTCTCGGTGACCGGTTCAACGTAAAGCTCTATTCGTTTCAGCTTCATGATTTCCTCATTGAGGTACCTCGACATCGACGCTTGGCATCTCTGAAGGGGCAATGGGATCGCCCTCAGCTACAAAGACCTCGAACAACTTCATGCGTCGTTCTTCACCACATAAGTCGCTTTCCGTGACTTGATGACCGTTGAAGATAATTCGAATTGGATGCCCGACTTCAATCATCGCAGCATCTAACAACTGAATAATTTGACAACCCGACACCATGTAGGCGCCTTTCGCTGGTACAACTACGAGCACGACTTCGTACTGACCCCATCTCCCGTTACGCATGGTGCGACCTGCGTAAAAGCCAGCAAGCTCGGTCCCTGGAAGTTTTGGAAGCCAGGACTTCGGAGCAAGGACCTTCTTCCAGCGGTAACGTTCGAGAATGGAACCTGCTCTGGGACCGGATGCTTCGTCACTCATAAAACCCACCGTATCACCCCGTTACGCTCCGTGCAACTGTTTCACAACCCGCACCGAGGCGGTCGACGTGTCGTTCGGTCGCTTCTACCGGAGGCACGTTCGCAGCGACGCTGACCACCTCAGCACGCGCGACGCACTTGAAGCCGTAGTAAAGATCGAAGCTTGCTCCCTGCGCGAGCTCGCCGCGTGGGGCGGCTGCCGACACGAAGTCGACGAACGCAGGAATCGTAGCGGGCGGTGATGCGCCTTGCAGGTCGAACACTGGATCCACGGCGAGGTCCCACTGGCCGCAGGGATTGCCAGGCTCGTCTGACGGAAGCTTAGCGACCGCGAGGAACGGTCCTATGGGACGGGCGACCGTGTTGGCGAAGGTGATTCGTGCATGCACGTGGTGTTTCATTCGAACCTCCCTCGGCGCCGAACCGAGACGACATATTGTAGCTGGTCCGGGTCAGCGAAGTACGCTGGCCCGATCTTATCGACGTGCTGCCCAAACTTGCGGGTACCGCTGCGACCGAAAATCACCTCTACCACGAAGAACTCGGCGGTGAAGCCGTGCCAGCCGAGTGACGTGACCGCATAGCCGAACGCGACGGCGTTCGCCCACGAACGCCACAGGTATTTCCCCTCCACGCCGAAAGGTCCTGGTCGCAGCCGACGCCCACCATGCGCCTCGATGTCGTCCAGTTCGCTCGGGCTCACGGTGCGGTAGAACGTCGACCATGTCTTGTCGCGCTCGCGCGTAAGCCTTCGCACGAACCTCATGAGCAGCAACGCGCGTCGATTCTGCTTCGTCACCGTCACCAGATACGCTGCTGGAGGACGGACAACCATAGGACAGGGACCCCGTGATGCCAGGCCGGCCGATTCGTTTGCATCGTCGATACCGTGGATTCACAGTAACCGATGCCTCCGATCGATTCCTCCACGGCACAGGTCGCCACGTGGCTGTCACAGCACTTCATCACCTCGTTCGAGCGTGACGTCGATCCCGCGCTCTGGACTCCTGTGGGTGCTGCCGCCGAGGAGCGTGGATTTTTCGCTCTTCGGCCAAATGGGGGCGCACGTGACGCTGGAGCGCTCGCGTGAAATGGGCGGCATTCTCGGCCTCGCGTAAAAGATAGCGCCGACCCATCGACTCCGCCGAATTGCGGTGGCGATCTCTTGGATGTGCAAACAACCGGGAGCGTGCCGCGATGGGTCAGCGAGGAAAGATTCTCACAGAGATTGTCGGGTTTCGAGGGTTCAATGTGCACGACGCAAAGTGGGAGGCGCCGCAAGGCGAATGCATCGAGCCGGGCTTCGTGCCTGCGGGTGCCGTGCTCGTTCTCGTGCTTGTGCGGCGATGGCTCCCACGGTGCGGTCAGTGCATGACGATTGTCTCGGGCCGCACACACGAGCGCCGCGCCACACGACGGTGGGAGGATCTGCCGTGGGCCGGCCACCGGGTTCGGATCGAGTACGCGGCAGTGCGCTTGAAGTGTCCGCGGTGCGGCGCGCATGCGACCGAGAGGCTGCCGTGGGCGGAGCCGAAGCAGCGTCAGACGGGGCGTCTCCAGCATCATCTTGCGCTCGACGCCTACTCGATGCCGCTCTCGCATGTCGCGACGAAGTACGCACTGAGCTGGCGTACGGTGCGACGCGCAGAAGCGGATGCGCTCGCACGTTGGGAACGCACGCGCGAGCCGCAGCCGCTTCACCAAGTCGGTATCGACGAGAAGTGGCTCGGTCGTCGCCATAAGCGCACCGAGAAGTTCGTCACAATCGTCAGCAACCTTGAGAGCGGCGAGCCCGTTTGGATCGGCTACGGTCGCGGCGAGGCGACGCTCGCAACGTGGCTCGCTTCGCTTTCGCCCGAGCGAAAAGCCGCCATTCGCCTCTTCGCCTCCGACATGCACGCTCCCTTCGCCGCGGCGATCCGCGCCGACCCGTTGCTCGCGCACGCACCCGTCGTCCACGATCCGTTTCATGTGATGAAGCGCGCGGGTGAGGCCATCACCGAGCTTCGCCGCAGCATCTTCTTCCGCGCGAGCCTCGAGCTGCGCGAGGTCGGTCGTGGGACGCGATGGCTCGTGCTGCGTGCCTGGGAGCGCACGAGCGCCACGGACAAGCTGCGCCTTCATCGGCTCTTCTCGCTCAATGGCAAACTCGCCCGCGCCTACCAAGTCGTCGAGGAGCTGCGCGGTGTGCTCAAAGCGCCCGACAGGGACTCGATGGTGGCCGGCCTTCGGCACGTGCTCTATCGCACCGAGAAGCGAACGAACGTCCCGATGCGCAAGCTCCACGACTCGCTCCGCAAACACTTCGACGCCATCGTTGCGCTCGGCGAACATCACCCGCCCACCGGCCGCATCGAAGCGCTCAACGGCAACTGGGAGACACTCGTCCGTCGCGGCAGAGGCTATCGAAACCATGACTACCTACTACGCAAACTTCGATTCCTCACGGCCAACCCCGTTCGCAATCGCCAGGGCATCTTGCGCTTCCTCGCGCTCGGTTTGCCCGCTCCCATTCAAGAGGTCGCATGACTGCTTCGTTGCATCATGCAAGTACCGCTCGCCTGTGCGGCCCCGATTTGGCCGAACAGCCAGAATTCTGGCGATCGAAGCCCATCTCTTCGAGGCTCTGAACTCGCTGGAGAAGGCCGAGAAGCGCGCGACACGCTGACTGGTTGCAACCAGGTCACCGCGCGCCGAATGTCTCGCTCATGCGCGCTGCAAGCTCTTCGAGCAACGCGAGCACCCCGCCGTCACTCGACCTCATCGGCGCCGTCTACGGTGTCGAGCATGAGGCCAAGGAGGCATTGACGGCACCGAGTCATCTGGCGGCGCCGCTCGCGGCTCTTCGCGTTGCTCATTCGATGGCTTCGTCTCCCTCGGTAGACGGAATCCGCGCGCACCTCGTTGTCGTGGTAGTCGGCGAAGAGCTGGGCCGCCGTCACCTTCATCGCTGAGGCAATCGGCGCCGCCGTGGGTGCGGGATCGCTACGTGTGGCATTCGATACGGACGTGTGCCCGGTCGGGGCAAAGCATCACGCCACCACGACGAAGGCGCCCAAGAGCCACGCGCCTCCGACAATCCACTGCTTCCACGAGACGCGTGCGGACTTCGGTGGCGATTCATAGGGTTGCGGCTCGGAAGACTTCGGGCGCTTCTTACGCGTCGTCCCGGGCATCAACGGCCAGCATTCGCTAGTGAATGGCCCAACAGATCAAGTGAATCGGTATCCACGCGCCGCACGTGAAGATATCGAGCACGATGTGTAGGCCGTGTGAGAACGGGGCTTTGACGATGTACGTGGTTTGCGCCTGCATCTGATGTTGATGTTGCTGAACGACAACCATCACGGGCGGAGCTTGTTGCTGCGGGTAGGGCTGTTGGTATTGTTGCGGCTGTGGATACCCGGGCTGCATCTGTTGCGGCTGTTGCATTGGATACCCAGGCTGTTGCTGCACCATCGGGTATTGTTGCGACAGTGGTTGCCCGTACGTGTCCGTGGGTACTTGACCGTACGAAGGTTGCGGAGGTCGGTACCCTGGCGGTGGAGGTGGGCCTTGCATCGTCCCATGCGAACACCTTGGTTCACTACGGTCAACCCCCGAACGTCGAAAAACCCGTAGTCAGCGAAGGAGGTCGGAATGAACGTCGACGAGAGGCTTACGATCTCGCGTGCGAAGGCGCTTTTTTCGCAATGCACGGCGACACTGCAATCGAACGGGAGAGCGCTGTCATGGTGTGGCCGGCTGCGGAGCTAGCTCTCCTCGCGGCCGAAGTCCTTGCCGTACGATCGCGATTGCGCCCACACGTATCGCGTCGACGTTCCGTTACACCTCATCGACGTCGGCCCTAGTAACCGAACGGTCTGACGCAGTGCGGTGTAACGAATGGGTTTTGGTGGTCGCTGCGAAGTTGTGGTGGAGGCGCGGGTAAGAGTGCAGAGCCTATCCCGATACGATCAGTCACGTCTGTCACGCTTCCGTTTCCGCTCCTCGTCGAGCCGTTCTTGAGCGATTGCCTTGTCGAGTTCTCGAAGCACGAATTTGTCGACTTCGCGAACGAGGCCGTGCGCGCGGATCTCCAAGTCGAGGCGCTCCCGTATCCACCGCGCGACGAGTGAACTCGCGGTCATCTTCGCTTTCGTGTGGCGATCTCGACGGTCTCGGTTCTCGACTTCGAGGAGGAGCCGTAGTTGTTCGCCGCGGCGCTCATCGAATCGCAAACCGAGATGGTAGGCCAGCGGCCCAACCGCGTCGGGATCCGATGGTGGTCGTCCGCGTCGTCTGCGTCGGGTGGCTGCACGTTGCATCGTGCGCGGATTGTTGCACGATCTGCGCGAGACGACGTTCGTTAGCGTTAGTCGTCGTTCAAGAGCAACGGGCGAAGGAAGCGATGCACCTGCGTCGCCGAGAGAGGATTGCCGGTACGACCTACGCACCCATCGGTGGCGAGCTGCGCGGCGATGCGCCGCAAACTCAGACCGTGATCGCTGAGGGTTTTGGCTCGCGCAATCACAGCTTGCTCGGACGTGTTCTGGACGAGGTTGCGGCATCCCGAGCACGGGCTGCCCTTGCACCGCTTCGAGTGCCGACCATCGTGAGCAAGCGCAAAGCCGAAAGGAACGCGACCGACTGCGCGGCCACCAGCACGCATCACAGCGAGCGTGTCTTTCGTACGTTGCCGGATGAGTCTGCGCTCGTGTGCGGAGATGAGGACGTCGAGATCGCGGCGGAGCTCGTCTTTCGTCGCGCCATCCGCCGTGACGACGCGGGCACCAGCACGGTGGGCGATCCGATCGATGGATCCGATGATGTACGCATCGCGTGCGAATCGATCGAGCTTCGCTGCGACAAGCACTGATGCGCCGAGCTCGGAGAGTGCGGCAAACGCTGCGCACAGACCTGGCCGATCTCCGACGTCAACACCGCCGCTGACGCGGCGGTCGTAAAAGATGACGAGGAGCGGCACGCCCTCACGGCTCGTCCACTCCTCGAGCGCGGCAGCTTGAGTGGCGATGCTCATGTCTTGTTCGCTTGTCGATACACGACAATACCCGACGGCGACGGCAACGATTGCTTTCCGAGGTCGAAGCTTCAACCCCTCATCATCTCGTAGCAATCGTGTGGGCGCAATCACACCGTTCGGTATGTGTACAGCCGCAACTGGGTGTTCGGAGTGGGAATCTTTCATCGTAGATAACTAGAGTCTAGTTATGATAATCTGGTCTTCTCGTGGCACGGACGCGGAACTCGGTCAAGACGGTCAAGCTACAGCTATCGACGACGCCGCAGGTTGTGGCGGCGCTAGAGTCGCTCGCGAGCACAGGGAAGTTCGGCAAGAACGCGTCGGAGGCCGGTGAGGAGCTGCTGCGCGTCAAGTTGCGAGAGATCGAGCTCGAAGGGTGGTTAGGCGCGAATCGCTCCGCGATTGGTTCGACGGTCTCAACGAGATGACATGGAGTTTCGCTCGCTCGCGCAATGCTCTAGCCTAAAACCATGGCTGCGTTCTTCCAGTTTTTGGAGGTACACGCGGTCGGCTTTTTTGTCCTTATCAGCTGCTTTTTCGCCGCCGCTCTTTTCATCCAGTGGATCGCGTGGATTCTCGCGCGTGGACGCTTCGCGGCGACAGACCGGCAGGAGGGATCCAGAAGCACGCTCCGGTACGTGGTCTCCGAATTCTTCGTGCGGATCATTAATGAGTTCCGACATCTTCTCGCGTTGGTACTCGTGGTGGTGTTTGCGCTCACCCTTGCTGCTGCCATCTATCCAGGAGTGGCCAACAAAGACGTCGAGGCGATCGGCAAGGGTCTCGAATTCGTCGCCGCGACCCTCGGCGGTCTCCTTGGGTCCGTGCTGGGCTATTACTTCGGCGAATCGAAACGAAAACCGTTGCGGGGTACCCCTGGCGACGTGACCCAACCGTCCAACAAGATCGAGCAGGTGCCGCCGCCTCCGAAACTCGAGCATACCCAAGTAGTCCCTACGACGCCTCCAAAACCTTAGCTCGTCAAAGCAACCAGAATACACGAACGAATGTCTCGCGGCCTCCATCTCCAGGTTCACGATTCGGCCTTTGATCCCGACACATATGATCGTTCGACCATCGAATATAGAAGGGGCGAAAGCCTAAACTACAGGGTCTTCATATTTCTAGATGGCCTCGATCTTCCATTCGTTCAACACGTGATGTACCGACTCCCAACGGCGGTTGGGCCACCGCGTTTGGTTGCGCGCATGATTGACAATCAGAGGTGCAAGTTTGATATTTGGACTTGGGGAGTGTTCGAACTAATTGCCGAGGTCGTGCTGAAGGACGGTAGCCTCGTACCATTTCCGCACCAATTGGAGTTCTCGCACGAGCTGACTTTGCCTGGAGTCGAGTTTATCGAACGATGATCACGGCAAGTCTTGATACGGGTGCCGGCGCATAAATCACCACTCACATGGAATGTTGCTGACCTTCGCTCGGTTGGCAGCAGATTGGTTCGCCATCGCGCATCGACGCCTCACACATGTCATGTCCGGGCGTCTTTAGCGAGGCGCCTGCAACAATAGCGCACCCTACCGAGTGGTCCGAAAGAGCGCACCGATGTCCGTGCCGAGCGCCTCGATGAGCCTTGCGACCGTTCGGAGTGTTACACCAAGCTCGCCAGCCTCGATTTTCTGCCAGTGACGCCAGTGCATGCCAGCGCGATGCGCGGCTTCCTCGAGTGACCAACGCCGCTGCTCACGGATGGTTCGGACGTTTCGAGCGAGCGCTCGACGGAGCTGTTTCTCGACAGGGCTGACGCGGTGCACGGCGCGGCAGGCTCGTGCACGGTGCGTGTTGGCACCACGCCAAGTTTGGCGTAGTCGTATGGAATGACGCTACGAGCCCAAACACCTAGGAACATTGTGACGAGGCGTTTGCTACCGGTGCTCGTGCTCGGCATGGCAGGCGCTGGGTGCTACTCGTCTTGGGACATCACCCCGAACTCTCTCGCAGCGTTGAACGGCTACCACTATCCGGAACCGGAGCCGCGCATGGTCGTCGACGTGGAAGGCAACTCCGTACCCTTCGAGACGGGGTCGCAGCTCCAGCTCCCACCAATGTCCAAGCCGGAGAAGTTCGGGGCAATCCAGGTGAACGGACCCGCGTTCACCGGCACCACCTATCCAGATGGCCTAACCGTGTCCGCCGATCTCCGGCAGTTGTCGCTGGTCCACATGCGGAAGTTCTCGCTCTGGAAGACCACGCTCGCAATTGGGATCCCGGTTCTCGCGCTCACGATCACGGGTGTGATCTTGGACGCTGTGATCGGTTCCAATCAAACGGGCGATGACGGATCACCGCTCACGTCTGCGCCGCAACGACGAAAATAGTCGGAGCGGTATGTTCTTTGTTCCTACAACCACCAGCAGCGTCGTCTTTCTCGCATGGCTGTTCGTCAGGCTCGCGTTCCAACGGACGGTGCTGCATCGGCCCTAGCTCTGCAGCGTCGGGTTTCAACGATCATCGACGTCTGAAGTCTAGGCCAATCATGGGCAGCACCATAACCAGCTGCACACGTCACCGTCGTGAGGTCGAGTGCGTCGCGTCATTCCTCCGCGGTGAAGGTGCGTTGTGAAAGCGCAACGCCACCGCAACACGACGGCGACCGCCGACTTCGTCTACCGATCGGGGCGCACGGGCAAACAGGTCCAGGAGGAGACGACACGAATGCTCCACGGCTTCGGCACCCATGTCGAGCGAAGCGCGGGCCGTCTTGATCTCAACTTCTGGAGGGGCCTTCCACCGTGGGTGGAGATCCTCGACTCCCAGCTCCGCGACCTCGTCATCGATGCAATCCGCGAGCGGACGGGCGCGTGTGATGCTGGTGCTTGGCGGTTCCCAATATTCAAAGCCCGAATCAAGCGGGCCGACAAGCTCATCGACGATCTCAAGCACGGTGAGGTGAAAGGCGGTGCTCGAGATCGCCTTTTGGCTGCTGAGAAGGCGAAGCGCGTCTACGACCAGATCGCCACGCACCTCTCGAACGCGAGCGACACGACCTATCGAACGAAGGCTCGTCGCTTGCGCCCACGCCGCTCGGAACTTCGCATCGTGGAGTCGCCAGGTTCGCACGATCTCGAAATCTGTCTCGTGCTCTACGATCGCCAGGGTCGGCCCTACAGTTGGAGGCGAGAGAACGGAGCGGTGGCCCGCGCTACGCTCACAGAGCTCCGCGAGGTGTGGCGCGACGTTGGCGGCGCCCTTCGAAAGCCAGTGCTCTGCGTGGAGCAAGTGCCTGGTAAGCGCACCCTGACCCTCGTTCCGCGAAAGCCGCTCAGCGAGCTCAGCGGGTATCGTGGCCCTCAACCCGCGCATCGGTCGAGATTGGATGCTGCGCGGCCACCAACGGCGCATCGTGACGCCGGGCCAAAACGTGAAGCACTACGTCGCTGGCGCTCTCGCCGCTCACAGCGATGTGATGACCTGGGTCGACGGTCCGAAGAAGAACAGCATGCTCTTCGTTCAACTGCTCTTTCGCGTCGCCTCTCAGTACCGCAAAGCCCGACGCATTCACCTCATCGTCGACAACTACGTCATTCAGGCTCGAGCGACGAGAGTTGCGTAAAATCGTACACGAGCTTGAATAGGCTAAATTTTGGCCCATTCTGTGCCGTCAGAGAAGATGGTACGGTGCCCCATGCCTGAGATGAAGACGTCCGACTACGTGCTGGCCGTTCTCGCGGCTGACGCCGACGCGCACTTCTCCCCCGTTCAACTGCAGAAGCTCTTCTTCCTGCTGGAGAGAAAAGTGGGCTCCCGAGTAGGTGGTCCACACTTCACCTTCCGCCCGTACAACTACGGGCCGTTCGATGCGCAGGTGTACGAGGAGGTCGAGCGCCTCGAAGGTGTAGGCCTCGCGAACATCGCGAGGCCACACTTTGGCCCGCGCGAGTTCGCGCTCAACGATCGCGGTAAGGCTGCTGGCCTCAAGGTGCTGATCGATCACGGACTAAGCGGCGCGATGTGCGAGTACTTCGCGAACGTATCGAAGTACGTTCGCTCGATGTCGTTCCAGCAGCTCGTCTCCTCCGTCTACCGCGAGTTCCCAGAGATGAAGGCACGCTCGATCTTTCACGAATAGATGACGCTCCTAGTCGGCATCCTGTGCACGGATGGAATCGTCATCGCTGCCGATCAGGCAGTCACGTTCGGGCCTGACGTCCAGCGCGCCACCATTCAACATGCGGCATGCAAGATCTCGATCGTCGCAGATCAGGTCATCATCGCAATGACCGGCCAGGTCGGCCTGGCTCAGCGTTACATCGACATATTCCAGTCGAACTGGGCCCAGCTGGCACAGGCACCTACAACCGACACTCTCATCCATACCCAACTCTGCAGTGTCGCCCAGCAGAACTTTCGGTCAACAGGTGCGCCTCCACACGAGCTTGGCGGCCTCGTCGGCATGGCGCGAAATGGCCAGCTCTCGCTTTGTGAGTATCTGGGACAGTTCCAACCAGAGATGAAGACCGGCGCAGTCTGGTTCGCATCGACCGGGTCCGGTCAGTTGATGGCGGACGCGTATCTCGCGCTTGTGCGCGACACGCTCTGGCAGCAGAAGCAACCATCGCTCAACCTTGGGATCTTGGGCGCTGCCTGGGTGATGGACCGAAGCATAATCGCGGCGCCCAGGTACATCGGTCCCCCAATCAACATCGCCGTGATCGCGAAGAACGATGGGGGCGCTTACGCGGCTCGCATGCTCGAACAAGCCGATGTGGACGAGCACCTCGTCGCCGTACGAGATTCGATCCGGTACTTGGGCGACTTCAAACCGACGAAACAAGACGCTGACTCCGCACCCGAGATGCCTGAGCCGCCAGCATCGGAAGCACCGCCAGACAACACGGAGCAGCGGTTCTGACCTGTAAATACGTGGTTGCCCCGAACTTGTTTTTCGCGACCTTGACGCGCGTGCGCCCACCGACGATCTCGTCACCGAGCTTGACCCGACCGATGCGCCGGACTTCGAGGCGCATCGATGCGTAGAACTTGAGCGCATTGCCGCCGCTCAACTCGAACGCGACGGATACGGTTTTGAGGCAGCGTTGGAATGGCGTAGGAGTTCTTAGGCAGACAGACATCCGAACAAAAGTCAGCATTAGGTTTCAGAGCAAGACTGTGTTGTGGATCAAAGCCAACCCGCACCACAAATAAAAATGCGGCGGGAAGATCTCTCGATCACCCGCCGCAACACACCTTTCTTACGCTCGGCGATGTGTCAGCCGCCTACCGCTGCTGAGTGACGAACAAAGCAGCGAAGCTTTGGTTGCTCAGTTCGCGGTGTCGGGAACGTCGAAAGGGACGGGACTCGAAGTCGTTGTCTCACGCTCTGTCGCCGCACCAATGGGCTTTGCGTCCTTCCGCTCGTAGCTCGCGTACGTAACGGTCTTGCCGTCGCGCGTATGCGAACCCGTGTGAAGCGTATCGTCGACTTCGACTTTGTAACGCTTGATCGAACGTGCCGCGCCGGCCTTGTTCGTGAAGTTCTCTTTCTTCACGTACGTGATCGTCACTTCGTGACCAAACGCCTCGGCAAGATGTTGCCCGAGCTTCGAGTCGATCTCCGACGCCGAGTTGACGCCGCAAATCTGTCCCGGCTTGAGCTTCACGACTTCCTTCTCGAGCACGAGCGTAGCGCGCTCGCCTTTCTGTGGCGTGTACGCGAAGATGTACAAGGGGCGGTCCTTGCCGCTCATCTTGTCCACCATCTTCTCGTTCACATCGAGCAAGATGCCCGTGAACGACTCGCCGACGTCATCCGGTTGCCAGAAAGCCTCGCAACGAATGAACTCCTGACCCTTCAATTCTCGTTTCGCCATGATTGCACATCCTATTTGGATTGGTGATTGTTTGATTTCTGTTTGGATAAGCTATCGCACGCAAGTCTAAGAAGAATAAACGAGGTTGACGTACTGCCTTATCACTCAGTACGCGTCAAACAAAATCTTTCGAACCGTCACAGTTCGCCAACTCCGGGAATACGAACCGACGAACCTTCGCGCAAATTTTCTTGGGTTCCAGACGGCTCCATAGGCAAGCCGTCTCCGTAAGATTCCCAGCCCTTTCGCCGCCTTCGTGCGAAGAGCTCCACATAAGGACCAGGGGTGAGTTTTTCGACGATGTCGGTGTAGAAAATCTCTGGTTTCTCGGAGTGGGCTCCTGCGGGCGCCTCGAACGTTGAACGGATGTTCTTGCAGAGTACATCCACCTTCCCGCGCTTGCCGACGATGCACGTCTCGTGTTCGGCGCGCACAATTCGGCCCATCCCAAACCAACGCTTGCCCGAAGACGTCTTCTTGAGCCAGATGATCTCCGTCTTGGGAACGAAGCCCCAAGCACGCATGACACGATAGGCTTCTTCGACCTGCGACGAAACACGCCACAAGAACAAGAGCGCGTCGTTCGCAAGCGACGGAAGCGGAAACTTCTCAATGCCTTCTTGCGAGAGCACCGAATAGTTCTTCTCAGCGCCGCGCGACGGGCCGGGGAGCTTGTCCCCGAACTGCCAGGGCGGGTCCGCGCATAGCACGCGAACCTTGGTCTCCGAGTACTGAATCGTCATTGATGCGCCTTCGCCGTGATCGCGTTGGCGCTGATCGTCGTCGGCCACGCGACGAAGCGCGAGCCTTTCCACTTGTAGACGACGTTGCAGATCTCGAGCGCCGCGAGATACGCGTCGAGCATGCGCTCGGCCTCGTCGTAATTGATCCAAGCGCGGCTCGTGTACACGTTAGCAAGAGCGAAGTCCCGACCAGGATCGCCTCTTCCGCGACACGTGATCTTGGGCTCGTGGTCGACGACGAACCCGCGCGCATCGAGCTTCTCAAGGAGCACGCGCAATTCCGCAGTTTCTTGCCGGTGGAAGTCTTGCGTCGTCGCCTTCGGATCACTTGCGATCTTCTCGGCGAGCGCGATGTCGGAACGAAGATGCTCGCGCGACACGAGACACGGCGCGAGCCTCAGAGGATGACGCCCTGAATGGGTGCGAAGCCACGCATCTTCCCAACCGATCTCGACGGTCTTGGAAAAAGAGAGCGGGCCATGGCTCGTAACGTGGACGATCTTACGCTTCATGGTCCATCACGAATGCCTCAACACGAGAGACGGAGCCATCGCTCGTTTCCACGCACTGGGATTCATGACGAGCGCATTGTGAATGTTTGCAGGAACCGCAGGGAGGAGTCTGACGCCGTCGAGCGTAAAACCAGTCGCCTCCCACGCAGCCTTTTCCCACGCTCCGATATTCGGAGGCGACTTCGACGAGTCAACAAAGACGAGAGCTTCGATAGCGCGATCGAAGTACCAAACTTCGCCACTCACCGCTTGCCCCTCTTCGCAACCTTCTTCGTCGTCATACGCTTGCCCTTTTTCGCTGCTCGTTTCGAAGAGGTCTTCGAAGAGGTCTTCGAAGAGATCTTCTTTGAGGAAGTCTTCGGAGAGGTCTTCAGAGAGGTCTTCTTCGCGCTTCCGACGAAATAAGTGGTCGCTCTCTTCTGTCCTGTCGTCTTGAGCCAGCCAGCTTCGAGAGCCTGTACAAGCGGACGCGGAAGTTCCTTGCGCTCGATTCCAAGCTTCTCGCGAATGACCTCTGCCCGCATTCCCTCTTTGCCGGCCAAGCGAACAGTTTGAACGATACGCCCAGCCATCGCGTCGATGTCTTCGAGCGAGCGACGACCAAGACGACCGCCCGAGGAGGTCGAAAAGGTCTTCTTCGAAGCGTGTGTCGCGGAACCACGGCTCGACGCTCGAGCGCCACTTCCGCTGCCATGGCCATTCAGAAGCTCGTCCACTGAGCCCGAGCGTACCGCACTGAGTACGCCTTCTGCGAGTCCTTGCGCCATTTCGCGGGCCGCGTCCTCGACCAACCCTTGAATCGTCTTCTGGAGAGAATTCATATCAGACCTCTTTCATCCGTCTGCTAGTCTCAGCAGATAGGAATTCAACGCCTACGCGAATACTTATCAGAGAGCAAGTAAATTGTGTTCAGGTGTCCCCAATCGTAGCCGCTGGTTGCCCCGACCCAGTCTAGGAGAGAGAATGCAACTCAACACGATGAAACCTCTCACGACAACCGAAGCCGAGATCCTCGAATCCCTCGGCAACGACGAATGCAGGGGCCCCGACCACCCCGAAGCAAAGCCGGAGGAAGCGCTGCCTTTCGACGTCATGACGCAACTCGCTCACGATCGTCGCGTGCAGGCGTACGAATGCACCTTGTGCTCAACGAACGACGTCGCCGTTTATCACGACCGAGTCACTCCAGCCGGCAAGCTCGCACTCCGCATTGCGAGGCTCACGTCCAACCCTTCGTGACCCCCTTCCCCCGTTACCCCGTCTCCCCGTCGAAACGCATTGGGCGTTGTGAGAAG
>Ga0210393_10000059_pt1 | contig 133889 bp, 112 predicted proteins | sample IncBWC27OmetaG_FD_160068 | JGI IMG/M metagenome (GOLD analysis project Ga0210393, IMG submission 160068) | Forest soil microbial communities from Barre Woods Harvard Forest LTER site, Petersham, Massachusetts, United States - Inc-BW-C-27-O ... | reverse complement strand
TTTCAGTGTCCCGAGCTTCCGCTTTTTGCGACTAGCCTTTTTTGTTCGGATGATATCCACGGCAGGCACACCCCGGCGGTAGATGGTCACCGTTTCGCCGTTCTCGACAGCCTTGATTAGCTCGGGAAGTCTGTTCTTGGCATCAGCCACGCTAACTTTCATACTCTCGATGATAGCTATCTAATATAGCTATGTCAACCGTACGCTAACTCTCCGCCATCCTCTTAACCGAGAAAAATCGGTGCACGTCCTTTTCGAAGATCCACAACCGCATGGGAGACCGACGACCGCAATACTGATAATGGCGAGGTTGGTGGTTCAAGTCCACGCAGGCCCACCATCACAAATAGGCTATTCTCACTTTTCCCCTTCCCGGGACCTGCTCGGAAAAAGCGATTTGCCAAACATTTGCCAAAAGTTCCAGTCGCCTGAGACTGCCTTCCATCCGGGTTGGTGAGTGCGATTTTCGTAGCTTCTGGAAAATTCGGGCCACCAGTACAATGGTCAACGATCCAGGCGGGCCACCGATCTTGAGAGGAAAGTGCGCCGTCGGTGTCTAAATCGCAGCTGGGTGCATGGTTTAACAAATAGGCTTGCTTGAGCAATTACTCGTTAACCTGACGATTAGAGTGCCGCCGCAACCTACGCAGGAGCGAGATCTGGCAGTAGTTCCCTTTCCGCATGTTATCGGGCGGTTCCAAGTCCACCCAAGCCCACCAAACTCACACCCAGTATTTATGCGGCAACGACAAAACGGGACTGAGAAAGGAGGAGAGCCTATGCTCATCCTTGGCGACAACAAGGGCCTTGACACGTCGCTGATAGTTCCTCCATTATGGAGGAGTTTAGGAGTAACCCTATGGCAGTTTTGAACATCAAGAACCTTCCCGACCCTCTCTACAGGAAGCTTCAGGCGAGGGCGAAGCGCCAGCATCGATCGGTCGCTCAGGAGGTTACTCATCTTCTCAGCGACGCTCTTGAAACGCCGAAACCTCTGTCGATCCTTGGTCTCAAGGGGTTGGGCAAAGAGCACTGGAGAGGAGTTGCCCCTTCGAAACATGTTGAGCGAGAACGGGCCTCATGGGGTTGATGGCCGACCTCGGGGGCGGCCCCGTAGGCGCAGACACGGCCATCTTCATCTACTTCATTGAAGAACATCCCCGGTTTCTTCCGCTGGTTGAGCCCCTTTTTAGAGAAGTGAGTGCTGGCCGCAAGGAGTTGGTTACATCGGCGCTTACTTTGCTCGAAGTCTTGGTAGTTCCCTACCGCTCTGGAGACCATTTGCTGGCCGGGCGATATGAAGCTCTTCTCACACGGAGTCGCGGCGTCCACGTTGCAGATATTTCTCGTGATCATCTCCGCGCCGCCGCACAGCTAAGAGCCGCAACGGGAGTCAAGACGCCTGATTCTCTCCAGGTTGTGGCGGCATTGGCGGGCGGCTGCACAGCTTTTCTTACCAATGATCGCGACCTTCCGATCATACCCGGTCTTCGTATCCTGCAATTGTCTTCCTACGTTAGGTGATCCTGCACGCGCACAGCATCCTTCTCATCTACACCCTCGTCCATCTCTGTGGGCGGGTCTTTGTAATGAATCGCGTAATCGGGGAACCGGACAGAAGGCCCTTTCGCATCAGCGCCTTTGCCAGTCGATAAGGGCGAGGTTGGTGGTTCAAGTCCACCCAGGCCCAGGTCCGGCCCGGAGGCATGGGTGACACAACGTACCTAAGACATAGGTAACACACTTTTGGGCCGAAGGGATTTTCGAGCGGTTCGAGCACCCGAGTCTCCAGATCGGAGTATCCCAAATCATAATCCATAAAACTCACCAGCCAAATGTCGTCGTGTACTTCTTTGATGCCGACGGCCTGACCGGCAAAGACCTGACTGAAATTGATTTTCTTCTTGCCCAGACAGATGCGCCCGCACCGGGTGACCACGATGGTTTTATCGTGGAGGGGATAGTCGATGTCCGGCAAGCCGGTGTAGGGATGCGTTCGATGCCGATGCCCAGTCGTAGACACCAGACGGCGAGCTTGCTCAAATTGAACAAGGCGTGTGCGGAAGCGAAGGGCACGCCGTCATCGCTGCGGATGTTGGCAGGCCGCGCTCTTTAAACTCGACGCGAAATCCTTGATTGTATGTCATATATCATGGTATATATCTGACAGGAGGCTCTATGCCACGTACCGCAAAGCTTTTTAAGAATGGCCGAAGCCAAGCCGTGCGATTGCCTTCCGAATTCCGCTTTGAGGGCGAGGAAGTATTCATCCGCAGGGATGAGAAGACGGGGGACGTGATCCTGTCTCGGAGACCCGCCTCCTGGGATGAGTTCTTCAGTTTGAGGGAAGAAGCCCTCAAGGCCGATCCGCGTGCGTTTGCGGACTTCCTTGCCAACCGCAAAGATGAACCGCCACAGAACCGCGAGTTGTTCGGACGATGAACGCTCGCTATTTGTTGGACACTAGTGCTGCCAGCTACGCCATCACGAAAAAGAGCCTTGCTTTCGATCACCATCTCGCCAAAGTGCCCATGGCGGAGATCGGCGTTTCTACAGTCACCGAAGCTGAGTTGCGCTATGGCCTAGCGAGGCGCCCTTCTCCGGCCTTGCAAGCCACCATAGATACATTTCTTCTAGCGGTTACGGTATTCCCCTGGGATTCGGAAGCAGCGCACCATTACGGTGAGCTTCGCGCTGGACTTGAACGCGTGGGGCAACTGTTGGGCAGCATGGACATGATGATTGCCGCCCATGCTCTTTCGCTGGGACTAACTCTCATATCAAGCGATGTAGCGTTCAAACGGATCAAGCATCTGAAGGTCGAAGACTGGACGAAGTAATGGTTGGCTGAAGAGAGGGCTCGCCCAAGAGTTGTGCGCAAGAACCTCGACATAGCTCATCAATAAAGGTGACGCATTCGGTCGTCACTAGCAACGAATACTGCTCCAACGCGTCCACCGGTGACGGGATGCTGCTGAAGTAATAGGCGGCTTGTGTGGAACCGAAGCTGTCGCAGAGCGTCTGAGCGAACCGGCGGTCGAGACTGACTTAGGCGCCCAGAAGTAAAGTGAGCAGCTAAGATCGCGCCCATGATCACCAAGCAGAATCACTTGAGTTCGCCCCACTCTTCAGGGGAAATGACGGGAGAAACGACATCGCCGATGGTGGCGCCCCTACCACCAAGGAAATTGTAGATTTCGTCTGTGCCCGTGCTGATCGGAACAAGCTTCGCCACCGGCATGCCGTGCTTCGTGATCACAACGGTCTCGTGCTTGGCCTGGACTTCGTCCATGACCGCAAGGCAATTTGTCTTGAAGGCACCAGCCGCCATCTTCTTCATACCGAAACCCCTTTAGAACCATGGTCGTTATACCATAGTCAATTTTGAAACGCGACTGCGGCCGCCATTGAAAATGAACTTCGACCAGCTCGATCTAATAGTAGGTGTACTCCGCCAATGCTAACCCGGCGGACCTACGACCTCAGCGGAAACGGGGAGGACAGAATGTCATGCGCTCATAGCGAAGCGGGATGGGCATTGCACCATTGCCGCAGTGCCTCGACCTTCTCAAATGCCAGAGGGAAGGCGCTCAGCGCGAACCGTGCCGAGTCGGCGGACACAACAAAGCTCGTAGGATGAATCGCATCATTCTTTTGCAGGCGGATAGAATCGAGCAGCGAGAGTATGTGACGAGTAGCGCCCCCCATGACCTGAAACGGGATGATCTTGTTAGTGTGCCCATCAGCCACGATTCGCTCGACTCCTATCAACAATGCTTCCAGCCTCAAAGCGTCAATCTCCTTTTTGAGCGAGGACTGTGTTGCGGGGTCTTTCAGTGCGGAAACCAAAGAGTCCGCGAGCAGGTAGATGGTTTTCTCTGCCGCCGCACCAATCATCACGGCACATGCGAAGTAGGCCTCTTTCATAAAGGTGCTCAAAGCCTCGGAAACATACTGGCGAACGACCGCATCCGTTGTCGGGCCGAACTGTTTCATATACCCGTCGTAGTCCTCCGGCACTGGTTCTACGCCCATTGCACACCACGCTTGGTGATTAGCCACTGCTCGTCGGGCGCGATATTCGGCGAATTGTCATATGGTTGTTGCAGAATGAATCGGTTCTGCTCCACGTAGTAGAAGGCTGCTGTTAAGGCGACTTGGACGTCTTTGCGAATCGCGTTCAGATTGTATGGTCGCCGAGTGCTTTGAGGGGGCGCAGTCTTCTGCATGCTGGGCACGTTCGCTCGTGCTAGAACCTGTAGAACACCGTCCACGAAGGACTCAAAGTTCAGATTGCCGCGACCGCGCAGGCATTCGCGCACGTAAGGAAAAATCCACGACAGGTCAAATTCAGTAAGCATTGTGACGCGGAGGCTATAACACAACTAAATTCCGCGCAAGGTATCCCGCAGGTTGTATCTCGCAGGTTGTCGCAGGTTGGTTCTACACCAATTGTACATCTAGAGTAACTGCTATGTTCACTGCCTGCTTCGACGTCCCCATCTTGCGATTGCTGACCGAGCGGAACACCACACACAACACCACCGAGTGGCTCGCAAAACAAACTCGTGGAGCGTTCGGGATGTTCGCATCCAGTTCACTGCTCGCTGAAGGATTGGACCGATGCCGTTCTGGGAGGAGCGCTGGACGAGGCCACCGCTAGGAGAATAGTGAAGACGAGTGCATTGGCGGGGATATACAGATTAAAGTCCGCCAGGCTATGCACCAGAATTGCCGTAATGCTCCCAACGCAACCCAAAGAGACGGCTTTGTCGACATGCACTTCTGCATTCCCATAGTGCCTGACGGTTTTGGCGAGGACCCAGAAGATCGAACCAAACACTACTATGCCGCCAGGAAACCCGAGATCGCTCACGGCCTCAAGGTAATCGCAGTGCGCGTGCTCAACCAGGAGAGTGAGGAAAGATGTTTGAACGGACGGATAAACCACAGGAAAGGATCCCAATCCAGTTCCGAGGAGAGGATGATGGCGAATAAGCCCGAGGGTATCGCGCCAGATCGAAATGCGATTCTGACCGCTGAGATTGTATTCCTGCCCGAGAGTTTCAAAGCGGCTCATCACCGGCTCACTGCCGATCCACACGATAAGCCCCAAGACAGCGAGAAAAAATAATGCTGCGACCGCCACCCTTGTTCCTGCGCGCAAAGATGAAGTGCCGGCGAGCAGCATAATGGCAGCAAGGGAAACTAGGGCCGAAATGATTCCCATCCGCGAGCGCGAGAGGACTAGGGCGGCGAAGAGCAAAATGGCAAGAAAAAGCCAAAACATCAGAAGGACCAAGTCCGTCTTGGAAACAATTTTGCGAAGCGTAACTGCTCTGCCTGAAGAGTTCTTAAACACCAGCGCCGTCCAGCGCAGAGCAAAAGCCACCGCAAATGGCAGTATCATTTCCAAAAACCCGGCGAAATGATTGCGGTTGATGTACGTACCGGTGGCCTCTTCCAGGTAATATTTTTTGACGTATGTGAAGATCTGCTGCCAGCCAGTAAGATATTGAATCAGGCCGTAGAGAGCTTCAAACACTCCGAGCGACACAAGGGTGTAGACAAGCCGTTTTTTCGTTCGGCGGTTCCTACATAGGAGCAAGGTTAAAAAGAAAGCTGTCAAGTAGGTGACCAGTAACAAGAAGTGCGAAAGCGTTTGATACGGGGCCATACTAACGGTGAAATACGACGCGTTCGGTAGTCCTTCACGCGCTCTCCCGAATACGGGCGCGAGGGAAACGGGAAGGGGACAAACTTGCAACAGAACCAAGTCCACCAGGAGGAGAGGGATCGCAGTCGGAAAGTGGACGGAGGCAACGGGCGGAAACTGGCCTAAGAGCAGGAAGAGAACTCCCAGCCCCAGTACAATCACTTGAGTCACAGCAAAAAAATAGGGAGCTGTACCGCCGAAGGCCAAAACCGCCACGCAGACAGCACCCATGAGGCCAACTTCAAGCAACCTAAGCATGGAAAGCCCGCGATGGATCAATCGCCCGCTTTTTGTTGGAGTGGCATCTGACAATTCGCTGCGGCAAGAGTTTCTTGCGAAGGAGGCTTGGCATTCGGACCATACGGACCATAGTTATAGTAGCCGTTGGTTCGAATGTCCACGTTGTTCAGCACCACGCCGATCAGATTTCCATCCACTCCGCGGATTCCGGACAGCGCGTGTTGCAGATGCTCTCGAGACGTAATCCCGCACTTCGTCACCAGGAGCACCCCGTTTACCAGCGGCGCGAGGATGCGGCTATCGGCGAGGGCAAGCATGGGCGACGAATCCAGGATCATGAACTTGTACTCAGCGATTGCGGAGCGAATCAACGCCCCCATACTCTGGGAAGAAAGAAGCTCAGAGGGATTCGGAGGTACGGGGCCACATACCAAGAGATCAAGGCCGAGCGAGCCAGAGGGACGCACCACGGTGCGCCAATCCTCTTGGCCCGTAAGATAACTGACCAGGCCATGGCTCCCGCTGATGCCGAACAATTTGTGCAGAGAGGGAACACGCAAATCCGCGTCAACAAGCAAGACTCGATGGCCGAGCTGTGCCAGCGAAATTGCCAGGTTACAAGCAACAGTAGTCTTGCCTTCGGCAGGTTGGGCGCTCGTGACCAGGAGCGAACTCGGAGGCCGGTCCGGAGTCGAGAGCAAGACGGAAGTACGGAGACTGCGGAACGCTTCGATCAGGGGGGCATGTGGGGTTCTGTCTCGATCGATGCGGTGCCAGGAAGCTCGTGAGTTCTTGTTAGCTCCATTGCCTTTGAGCATGAGGGCTTTATCCCCGGGCAGGAACCTATGAATCCCATGGTGGTCGCCATTTGACGGCGGCACGTTCGGGATCATGGCAAGAGACGGGAGTCCAACCAGCCGCTCGATGTCGTCATCGCCCTTGAGCGTGTCGTCCATTCGCTCTTGGAAGAGCGCGGCGCATATACCGAGTCCCAATCCAAGAAACACAGCGACAGCTAGATTTAGGGGCGTTTTCGGCTTAACGGGTTTCGCCGGAGGTTCAGCAGAATCCACGATGCGGATGTTGGTGGCCTTGAGTCCCGCGGAGACCCCCGCTTCTTTCAACCGCTGCAGAAGGCCGTCGTAGAGCTGTTTATTTGTGTCAACCTCGCGTTTCAGAATGTTGTATTGGACCGATTTTTCGGCGACGAGGTTTACCTCCTTTTGCTGTTCTTCGAGTGCCTGTTGGAACAGGCCTTCGCGGCGCACCGCTGCGGAGTAATCGTTGATAATACTGTCGGCCGCGCGCTTGCGCTCCTCACGAAGAGAAGCCTCAATATCATCGATCTGGCTCTGAATTTCCTTCACTCGGGGATAGTCCGGATTAAACGTCGTCGACAACTGAGCATACTCGCGCTTGAGTTCAGCGAGCCGTTCACTCAAATCCTGGATCAATTTGTTTTGGAACACTCCTGGCAAGGCTCCAGACTCGCCCGTCTCAACTAAGCGGTAAAGCGCTTCCTTTTCGTATCGTTCAGCTTGCGCTTTCGTTAGTTGTTCCTGCAATTGTTGCAGCCGCTCGTTCGCGACGTTCTGGCTCGCGCCTTTGTCTGTTTCCAGGAACACCAGGCCGTTGCGACGTGCGTAGCTCTGTAGCTCGTCTTCCGATTTCTCCAGCTTTGCTTTCACGCCGACTAGCTGCTGTGAAAGCCACTGCGCAGCTTTCTGAGTAGCCTCCCATCGTGCCTCCAGGCTCTGGTCGACGTAGTCCGCGGCAAGGGTGTTAACGACGCGCGCGGCAAGTTCCGGATCGTGTGAATCAAATCGAACGGCCACAAGGCGGCTACGGCTGACGGGTTCGATGGTCATCTGATCCTGAAATCGCTCAAGGACTCGCTGAGAGAGTTCCCGATCGCGGCTTTCTGGCATCGGACCGACTGCAAAGGTTTGCGTGGTCGAAGTGTTTTTTGTTTTTTGCCAAAGCCGCCACCACTTAGGGGAGTTGAATTCGTGGAGAGTTTCTAGCTGGAGCTGGCCAATTACGCGCCGGGCGAGGCTTTCACTGGCCAGGATGCTGTATTGCGTCCTCAGGTATGCGTCGGACACCTCCTCGAGCTCGTAGAGTTCCTTGATGGTCGGGATGTCTGGATTCTCTTTCTGAATTTCCAACAATACTTGAGCCCGATAGACGGGCCTTTGCTTAAGCGTCGCGATGAGGACCGCAGTAAAGAGAATGAAAAAGACGATTAAGATTGTAGGCAGGCGCTTGCGAAGGGTGCGGCCATAGCTTCGTAGGTCGAATGTCACGTCAGATTCCAGGATCTCATAGGAATCAGGTAGCTCTACGACACGCGTGTCAAGAGCGCTAGCCCCGCGCCGTTCAAGGCGATGGCCGCGGCCATAAAGCTCGACTTGGTTTTGGTCGCCCAAGTTTTTACCAGTGGAAAATCAGGATCCCGGCGACTGTCTGTGCCGCGATTTCCGCTCCCCGGCCAAATGTGCTCTTCGCGGCGCTGTTCGGCACGAAAACAATGTCTTTCGACTCGAGCATGGGGTCAGGGGCTTTTCCCGCCAGGATTCTCCCCAGATCTATGGGAGTCTCCTTTCGCTCACCATTTTGTGGATCTGTGCGGATGATTCGCGCATTGGCCTTCGCCGCAGTGTGAGTCAGACCCTCACTCAGAGCTAGCACCTGCACGACGGAAATACTCTCGTTGGATTTCAGAGCGAATCCGCCGGGCTTCCGCACCTCTCCGATTACGTAAACAACGCCGGCGCGGGTGACCTTGACGATGTCACCGGGGTGAACTAGGGGATTGTTGCGAGAATCAGCCGACTCGAGGAGATCTTTCAAGCTCACCTGCACCGCATTTTTGGAAGAGGAAGGACTGTCATTGAGCTCCGAGGACGCTAGCCGTACTTCGCCTGTGCTTTGAGCGGCGGAAGAAGGCTGCTCCATAAGAGTTGGGTGATATGTAGCTTGGCCCGGCTCCGGAGACAGGGCCGCGCCGCGCAGAATGATGACGGTTTCTCCGGCGTCATCGGCCAAGCCTTCGGCAAGGGACAGAACCTCAAGCAGCGTCTTGCTTCCGCGGATCTGAAAGACGCCAGGCCGTCTTACCGCCCCCATCACCGAAACAGGATGGCTTTGGATCTCGCGTACAAACACGCTCACGTGAGGATCCTTCATGTAAGTGCGGTGAAGAAGTTCCTGGAGGACAAATTCCAGTTCCCGGGGAGTCAAACCCGTCGCTCGAACCGAGCCAAGCAGGGGCAGTGAAATTTCGCCGCTCGCGGAAACGCGAAGATCGCGATTCAGTTCTTGGGCTTCGAACACGTTGATGCCGAGCACATCTTCTGGACCGATGCGATACTCCTGGGCGCTTGCAGCTGGTGCGGCGGGATTGGAGTCCAACAGTTCCGTCAAGCGGCGATTCCAGTCCTCGGTGGTTTCCAATTTTGGCCGAGAAGCACTCTGGTTCTGATGTCCGGATTGTGGCGTGGGGAGAACTTCTTGTTTGGATGGACTGGAATGGATCGTCTTGGCTGCGGACGACAGATACTGTGGGAAACACAATAGGCTTATTGCGATTACAAAAACGCCGTGAATCAACTCTTTGGAATCAGTCATTTCCACTTGAAATGCGTTGCTCCCTACTAGAAACACGGACCAGCCACGTGCAGACTACGGAGCAACGAAGCGCCCGTCGATAAGGTGCAGCCTTGAATTAGAATGCAGGTGGATACCTGAGAACAAATGAGCCGAACTTCTCCCTAAAGGAATGGCTAAACACGCCCTTGATGGCCCCGTGCCCGCCTTGGGAGGCGGCTGCTGCTAGCCTCGAAATTCTTTACCCGCAGGCTATCGAGCACCACGTAAGCAAGGAACTGTGGGCCACAGACCAAGTACCGCCTCCACAGACGGCGGGGTTCCTGCAGGAGTCGAAAGAACCATTCCAAACCGTGTTCGCGCATCCAGCTAGGGGCCTGCCTTCGTCTCCCCGAAAGTAAGTCAAAGGCAGCGCCTATGCCAACCGCCACGGGAACCCGCAACCGGTCTTTGTGTTCGTGTATCCAGCGCTCTTGCTTTGGAGCCCCCAATCCCACCCATAGCACGTCAGGCGCGGCACGGTTTATCATCTCCACAATTCCCGCATCCTCGTCGGCATTTAGCGTCCGAAACGGAGGTGAACACGTTCCAACAACGTTCAGCTCAGGGAACCGGCATTTGAGGGATTCCGCAAGGCGTTCGGCGACGCCCGGCTCGCCTCCGCAGAAGAAATGCCGGTAGCGGCGTCCAGCGCTTTCTTCGCAAAAGGCCAGGAGCAAGTCCGGCCCATAGACGCGCCTGCGCAAGAAGTAGCCTTGGTGCCGACCCAGCCACACTAGCGGCATGCCGTCGGGTACCACCAAGTCTGCCGCATTCAAGATGTCCTTGAAGGAAGAATTACGCTGCGCTTCAACGATGCAGTGCATGTCGGCAGCTGCAACGGAGCGGCATCCGTCTCGCTCGTGAATCCATTCTTGCATCCTCTCGACGACTTTTCCTATCTGTACCGCGTGAGTTCGAACTCCGAGCACATTGAATGTCGCGCATTTGAATCGGCGATGAACCGGCTCATTCGGCGCGTTTTCGGGGGAGTGAGCAGTTCTTGCCAACGCAGAGCAAACGGAGCGGCTAAGATTGCCAGGTGCAGGATACTCCCAGGGCGCGGCGATGGAACGGCGTATTCCCTCATGACGGACGGGCCGCGATAACACCTCCTCATACAGATTCGACAAGCATTCGGCGCGCTTGTCCCAGGTTTGGGTTTTCGCATAGGCATGCGCGGCATCGCCCATCTTCCGGCGCTCTGCAGGAAACAGTGCAAGCCGTCGAATGCCCTCCGCGAGGCCTTGTAGTGTTTGCTCGGGAGCAGTGACAGGAACCTTTATTCCCGCTTCTGGCGGAACAAAACTGGCGACTCCTTGGTGATCCAGAGTCAGAATTGGCAGCCCATGGCCCATCGCTTCAAGTACCTGGGTGCCAAACGAATCTTGCAAGCTCGTGAAAAGAAAAGCATCTGCGCTTTGATAGAGGCGCGGCATTTCTTGCCAAGGCAGTCTGCCGAGGAACTCCACTCGGCTGCCGATATCGAGGCGTTCAGCGTATCGTTCCCACGGCTTCCGCATCTCTCCATCGCCAGCGATCAGGAGCTTCACCCGGAGGTCTTTTGTCCTCGCGAGGGCTTCCAGTGCCAGGGGCAAGGCCTTTCGCGGTTGCATGCGTCCCACCCACAGCAACGTGAGCGAGCCGTCGTCCGGTCGGGAAATAGGGTCGCGAAAAACAAAGTTCGACGAGAGGCCGGAATCCAGAAATAGTCTTACGTCGCGGCCGCCAATTTGGGCCAGTACTTTAGCCGTATCGTGATTCGTGGCGAGAAGAGCGGCGCTCGCTCGTGCAGCTCTTCCAAGGTACGGAGAATGAGGCAAGAAGCCGACGCGAGCGTTTCGTAAGAATTCCCGAGGCCACCCAAGACCGAAAAACCGGCGAAAAGGCCGAGGTGCTTGCTGCGCTCCTCCAATCGGCCCCCAGATGAAGGGAATGGGTAGCTTCCAAAAAGGAGGCGGCGCGCTCAACGAGCCGTAACTGACATGGTGAACGATGTCGAATGCAATCCGGCGACGAAGACCGACCGCAGTTTTGTAAGCGCGCCGCAGCCAGAACAAGTAGTGAAGGCGGAGGCCTTTGTCAGTTCCGCGAGGATTCCACGGGTCGAGCCATCGAGGCACGGCTACCCAATGAAACTCCAAGTTACTATTTTGGTTGTCCGCGAGAAATCTTTCAACAGTGTCTCGGTCGTGAGGATGCGCCAAAACGTAAACCTCATGCCGCCGCGAAAGGTGTAGAGCCCAATTCCAGGTAAAGCTGGCTTCAGAACCCTGGCGCGGACTGCAAGCGTGACCGATGAGCAGTATTTTCATGATTTCCACCGCTTGCCGTGAACCGCGAAAACATTTTGGATCGCGACGGATGCGAGTGGTTGATGCAACTCCCGCAGGTCTTCGCATCCAGTGAGAGACAAGAATCTGTAACCCCAGTTCCTCAGCAACTCCCAGGCTCCGTATGGTTGAAGTCCCAATTGCTTTGCTGCCGTGACATTTATCTCGAACAAAATAGTCGGAGACGAATCAGCGATGACCTGCCCAGCTCCCCGGAGGACTAGTTCTTCGGCACCCTCGACGTCCAGTTTGATGAGCCCTAACCGGCTGGCGTCCTCTTCCCGAAATACCTCATCAAGGGTGCGAGTAACCACATGTTCCGATTCGATCGCCGTGCTCTCCGAGTGCGCGATTGAGAAGCTGTTTGGCCCATGACCATGGTGGTAAAGCCGAGCCCTGCCATCCTTGTCCGCGAGAGCCGCGCAGTGGGCCCGGACGTTGATGAGGTGGTTTAGTTTGATGTTCTTCTTTAGTACGGAGAAAGCTTCAGCGCCGGGTTCAAAGGAAAGAACTCGTCCCGAGGACCCGACCAGCCTTGCGGCCAACACCGTATAAATCCCGCAGTTGGCGCCGCCATCAACTACGACCATTCCCGGCGCCACGAACCGATGCAAGTATGTGAGCTCCCTTTCGTATTGGGTACCAACGGCAAATATCATCGTTGTTCCTGCGCCCCGCCACCGTGCAGGCAGAAAGAATCGAACTCCCCATGGGCTTAAGGTGACAGTTGCAGGAATCCCAAGGGCACAATGCAGTCTCCAGCGCACTAAACGAAACAATGTGGCCGCCGGGGCTCTCCGAAAACTAGCCAGACCCGAGAGATATCTCCACTTACCGCGTATCTCTTGAAACCTTGTTCTCATGGGCTGCAGCGTGTCTGCTCCTGTGGCGCTGGCTCTTTTTTCATTTCTCCGTAAATTGCAACAATGTTGCCCATCGCTGGTGGTGACTTGACGGATGATAGAATTCCTCCCCGGCCCGCAGCAAAAAACTGGTAACCGATGGATTCAAGCAGTTCCCAGGGGCCATAGGGCGAAAGGCCAAGCAACATCGCGCCCTCAGGCCAAACCTCAAAGATGACAACTGGATGTGCTGACGTCACGGTGTTGCTTGCCCCGCGAAGCACCAATTCCTCGGCTCCTTGCACATCCATCTTGATGACGTCTACACGGTCGATGTGCGCCTTCCGCAGCACTTGATCGAGAATCTCCGTGACAACCTCTTCCCCATCCCCTTTCCACGAAGGATCCTTTCCAAATGAATTCAGTGTTGGGTTCGGGCCGCGGTGCAGCCAGGCTCTGCCTTTTTTCTGCGAGAGCGCAACGGGAAATGTATGCACATTCGTTAAGCCATTTAGCGCGATGTTCTTGGCCAGCAATGGGGATGATTGCACGGACGGTTCGAAAGCCAGCACACGGCCTGTTTCGCCCACAATTTTGCTAGCTGCCAGCGTGTAAATTCCAATGTTGGCTCCCACGTCGACGAAAGTGTTTCCTGGCGAGAGAATCATTTTCAGGTAAGACAGCTCAGGTTCGTAACGCTCGCGAAAGGCAAAAACTAGCTTCGCCATTCCTCGCCATTCAGGCTGCAGGAACATCCGCACATCCCATTCCGACAAATTGATAATTGCCGGCTTTTGCAGCAGGCACCGCACCCGCCAGGAAATTAGCCGGGAGGCAGTCAGCAGCGGCGCCTCCCGGAAGCCGACCTGCGCCTTGAGATACTTCCATTGTTCCTCGAGATGTTTCAGCGGACTTTGCATTGACGACCGGCCTGCTCGTGACAATCCACCCAGACTCTTGCTCTGCGTTTTTGTCCGGCAACCTCCATCGTCGGTTTTCACGGAGTTTACTTGCATACGGATTCGCTATTCTGTGCGCCTTGCGATGACCTTAAAATTCTCCAGGAGTCGAAAACGCTCGTTCAGGAATTGCGCAGGTCTCGTCCTCCCCGCTGGATATCTCTGGTGCTCGACGATTGCAAATCCGTTCCTTTCCAGGAGGCGAACGACTTGCTTGTCGTCAACACCCGTCCGCGCATGGTATTCCGCCAGGTCGCCGGCGCTAACCACGGGGCGCGCGAACAAGGAATCGCGCCGCCGGAAGAGCTTTCTTGTCCGCCGCCATATTCCCGGCAGGATATCCCCCGGATCAAGCATCAACTTGGCAGCTACTGTATCTAGGGATTCAAAGGCGCGTGTTCTGAATGAATTGCGCGGGACCACTGGATCAAAATTTGAATAGAAGAAACCGCCGGAACTTATCCGCATTGCGGCTAGTTCCGCTACGCGCCTGTACGAGTACAAGTGATGAAGGACTGAATTGAAGGCCACAAGGTCGAAAACTTGGCTTGTGGCCGATAGGAATTGCGCGATTGAGCCACTGAAAATTGTGAGCAAAAATCCATTCGCGCTCGCCTTCTTTTCCAGAATGCTCAGCATGTCGTCAGAAATGTCAACAACCGTCACATCCCATCCCCGCGCGAGCAACTTCAGCGCGAGGTTTCCCGTGCCTCCTCCACAGTCAAGGCACCGCGGCGTTCGCCCTAGCGAACTAAACGAGGAGTGAATCCTGTCTAGGTCCGCTTCAAGAATCTCCTGCAAATGAGCATTGCAGACGCAGCTTTCATACCTGTCGTACTTTTCTGCAAACTGCCGATAGAAATCCTTGTTGGCGGCAGTGATTCTCGCTTCCGCCGAGCTTGCGCCGCCTAGGCCTCCGCTTTCAACATCGCACGGCACAATCTGTCGAAACGCACTGGAACGCGTAATTTGTGACGAGGATGTTTTCATGTGCGGTATCTCTGCGTCAGCGGGCGAATGGCCAGCGAATTCTCTGCTGAGATCGATCGGTTCTCTATAGCCTTTCGGTAAATCCCGAGCAGAAATTGATGGTTGGTTTCTGCCGTGTATTTTTCTTCGTACATTGCCCGCCCAGCCCTTCCCATCTCATCCATCTGATCCGGATGCGTCCAAGCCCATTGCACTTTCGCCGCGAGATCATCAGCGTCGCCAGCGGTGAAGTGCAGGCCTGTCTTGCGGTCCTCGACGATTTCCGTCATGGCTCCGGTTCGGGACGCAATCACCGGCGTGCCGCAAGCAAAAGCTTCGATGGCAACGAGCCCGAAGGATTCGTAGTATCCCTCGGATGGCCACACGAGAAAGCGCGCACCCTTGATCAAGTCGAAACATTCTTTCGGCGACAGATACGGCAGAGTGGAAACCGAAGGACTTTCTCGCGTGAACTGCTCTACGCCGCTTCCCAGGGGGCCCTCGCCTCGAATCCGCAAGGGCACGTGTCCTAAGGATCGCCACGCTTTCAGGAGCGTTGGAACCCCCTTCTCCGGCGCCAATCGCCCCACAAAGAGGGCATAGTCGCCCGAGGTCCGCTTCACACCAGGATCAGTGACCAAAAAATGTGGTTTGACAAAAAGCCTTTCGCGAGGCAAGCCAGCACTGATGAACTTCTGCCGGTAAAATTCCGTGAAGACGATGTAGGCATCCACTTGCTCGCGCCAAGTTCCAAGAATTTGATGCCCCGCCAACATCCCCGCGACCATCGCGGTCTGAAGACGCGAATTGCGATAGCAGGCGTGAACTACACCAGGCCAAGGCACGCTTCGTCCCAGACAATCGATGCACGCGCTCCCTTTCCGGTAGAAAGTCGCCGCAGGGCACATCAGGCGAGCGTTATGCAGGGATTGCACAACCGGGATTCCTTCTTTCTGGCAGGCGTAGTAGGCAGCGGGTGAGATCAACGGAAACGTGTTGTGGAAATGAGCCAGGCAAGGCCTTTCGCGCTGCAGGAGCGCCCGCAATCGCGTAACGTCGTCCCAGGCCCACAACGTTCGCGCCGCTAATTTGGCTTTGCCAAGTATTCCGTCTTCCACGATTTCGCTGTTGTGTGCCGTATATTCCAGAACTTCATGTCCGGCAGCCCGCAACAACTCGCTCTCCCGGAAAAAAACTTCGTCTTCCCCGCCCGCTTGACGGTAGCGGTTGTGCACTAGCAGTAATTTCATGGGACCTCAGATTCCATTCACGCGCCCGCCGTCACCGGTAACTGCCTGCGAGACTCAACTCGGTGCGTCGCGCGAATCGAAGACCGTTCGTAAAGCCACGGAAGCACTGCGACCGAGCACCAAAAACACATGGCCACTGGCCCCGAATCGATTTCATCCCCCATGGATCCAAAGACGAGCGTGGCAAAAAATAAAGTAACAATCGCGAAGGAAAAGCGGTCTCCATTTTTGAAAAGAAGATAAACGGCATAGGCGGAGAGCGTGACGCAAAGAGCAGTGAACAACGCAAAGCTCAGCACGCCTCCACCCAGCAGTACCTCGAAGAACATCGAATGGGCATTCCCAAGGCCGGGATTATATTGTGGCCCGTATACGCGAGAGGCGGAGTAGTAGCCCAACCCCAGCCAGGGTGACTGCGTCAGCGTTATATTACTGAGATAACGCCACAAGCCGATTCGGTCACCCAGGTTTGCGACGTCTTCAGGCTGCCGGTATTGACTGAGGCTGGGCAGCCAGTGGTATGCAGAAACGGCCAGTGCCAATGCACCAGCAAAGTAAGCAAGTTGTCTCAAGGATTTCGCATTCGGACGTTTTATCAGAACGAGAATAAAGAAGGCGAGGATGACCAGGTAGGCTGTGCGCATGAGCGAAAACACCAGCAGCCCGAGAAACAGACCCAGCAGCGCAAGTGGAAGAACTCTCCAAATCTTTCGAACACCCGTCAACAGGAGGATGATGGCTAAAGCTGACACCGGTCCAGTCGGGGCGATCAGATCGCCTTTCAAGCGCGATGGATCAGGGTTAAAGTCGGAACCTATCCAGACCAAATCAGGCGCCAGAAATGCGCAGGCGGCAATGGCGGCGCACATTAAAGAGGTTCCCCAAAATAGGTGTTTCAAACAGCTCGTGTAACCAAAACGCTGCACGAAGAGCTGCGCAAACAACATGCAGACGGCCATCTGATAAATCTTGAACGCGCTAAGAGCCGGAGCTTTCGATATCACTGCTGATACGGCAAGCAAGAGGATCATCGCCAGCCCCAGCTTTTGCGGCATCCGCAGTCGCGCCAAGAGGAGCTTGGCGCGGTCGCGCTTCAAAATCTCAAATAGAACCCACGCTCCAGCCAATCCCCACGCAAAAATGTGCAGGACGACGACCCAATCTAGGTCGCCGTGAAGGGAAGCTTCAGGGTCGCGGATGCGAAACTTGGGCGGCCCAGAATACATCAACAGGAATAGCGAGGTAGCAACAAAGGTGGCACGCTGATGGAAGAAACGCGGTTTGTCCTCGCCTTTTGTTTCAGAAAGTCTCGTGTCAGGAGGCCGCTGCATGCTTGACCGAGATTTCGTCGGCCAGTTTTCCTTTGACTTTTTTGTCTGTTCTTCTGATTGCGGCTCGGCTTCTGTGGAATCGAGCGGGGAGACGGACGGCTTTGATCGGAAGCGCCGCATTATTGTCCGTCTCCCGAAAGCACCGTGGGAACCGTACGCATCAAAATCTTAAGATCGAGCAACAAATTCCAACTCCTGATATATTCAAGATCCAGCGTCATGCACGTTTCAAAGGAAGAATTCGTGCGTGCCACGACCTGCCAAAGCCCCGTTATGCCAGGCTTCACGTCCAGTCTCCTGTGATCTTCTGGACGGTATCGCGCGTAATCGTCTACGGGATGTGGCCGCGGACCAACCAGGCTCATATCCCCTTTCAATACATTCCAGAATTGTGGTAGTTCATCGAGGCTGTACATGCGAAGAAAGCGGCCGAGCCGGGTGACGCGAGGATCATTGGCAATCTTGAAAAAAGGATCCCGACGCTCGTTGAATCGGCGCAGGGAATCTTTCAGTGCGTCTGCCCCTTCGAACATCGTTCGGAATTTGTAACAGAAAAACGGTTGTCCATTTTTTCCCGCGCGAAGTGAAGGGTAAATGACCGAGCCAGGCGATTCGAGCTTGATGGCCAAGGCAATTACGAGCAGAAGCGGCCAGAGCAAGACAAGCGCAATTACAGAGAAGGAAATGTCCACGATCCTCTTCAGGATCAAACCGCTGATGAGGATGGCGCCTTCGCACTGGACGCTACTTGCCCGGCCAACCGTGATTTCGAAACCCCCACTCCGGCGAGGTTTGGGCAAAAGAGAGCCGGAGTCCTTTGGCGCCGAGGGGAGCGAAGACGCATGTGTCCCTGAATTCGTGATCTCGACTCTTCTCTGGCAAATCGCACGTCCCGGCGATAAATTACGTAGGCCAAAAGCTTGCGTCAGGCGGTAGAGAGGATTACCGGGCATGAAATCCATCACCTCGAGCTCTTGAGTTGCTGGAAAATGCGTTTAGTCGGCGCGCTTATGACCCAAAAAGTGCGGCGTGAGCCACTACCCTCGCCCCGCATCAGCCGGGCCAAGCGTAGAAAATGCAAAAGGATCAGTCGATAGGGTTCAGACCGTAATCGAGACAGGGGTGAAAACCCTAGTAGCAGTTTTGAGATTCCACTCTCTGCCGATCCTCAATCACAAACGAGTTTATGTGTTCATGAGGGTCGAACCCCTAGTCCGAACGAAGGGTTTCTATGGATCCTCACTACAGGAAATCTCCGTATTGACAATGAACCATGCGGTGCTAAACAATCTTGCCAGCCCTCCTCGACCATTTCTTCGCTCGGGCAGATACCGGTGATTCTGACTATCACGCTCCTTAAAGATGCAAGACAAAAGCGTCGTCGCTCGCTTTCGCTTGGCCTTATTCGGCTTCTTGCTGTGACGTTCTTTCTCTTTCCGTCGCTGAGCTGCGCCCAGGTCACGCTCTCGGAGGAGGAGCGAGTTCCGCTTGGCTCCTTGACTAACGTCGGGGAAGTATTTGTGAATGACTCACTCGCCCCTGCCGAAATCACGATATTTTCTGGCGACAGAGTGCGGACTGGAGAATCCGGCTCCGCAACCTTCAACATGAGCGGAAAGGGCACTCTCAAAATCTCTCCGCGCAGTCAAGTCGTATTCTCCGGCAAATATGAGTACACGGCTGAGTTTCACTCAGGAGCCGTGTTGATGACTTCCGTCAGCGGACCAAATGGATTGACCGTGCGAATTGGAAACGATGTCGTAGTTCCTTCGTTCAAGGAGCGTACGGCTTCGGCGTCGATTGAGAAGGCTCCGGATGGTTCTTTCGTTGTTAAATGTTCGGATGGCGCAATGGGAGTCTTAGCTTTGCAGGGCTCCTCAGGCCAGTTTATCCAGATTGGTCAGTCCGTGGGCATTGCGCCTACCGGAGCATTGTTTGCAGTAGTACAGCCAGGCGCCAAGCCCGGAAAGACAACTTCCTCAGCGCGAACCCCTAAACCCAGCCATAGTTTTGCGGATTGGGCTTTTGTCGGCTTGGGAGGTGCCACAGCAGCCGGAGTTGCGCTTGCTTTGAGCCAGGGCGGCGGAAAGCAATCCATTAGTCCCTCTTCACCCTGAGATCGCTGCCCGCAGTTTCGAGCACATTCAAAAAGCAGTCAGTTGCCCATGACGTATCGACCGGGTGGCCGTCGGAATTCCAGTTATACAAAGGCCAGAAATTCAACGGAAGGATCCCGGAGGGGCTCAGCGCCCGAGACGTGGCACCAGCAAGGATTCGAGATCGACAGATTGACCGCAAAGACCACGTTGTTATGAGCAGAATTTCTCCCCGCTTGCGAACCGCACTCGGACGGTCGGAAGCGCTGATGCGCTTCTGTGATGACGGCCGCATCGAAATCAATGATAATGCCGTAGAGAGAGCGTTGCGGGTCGTGGCTCTGGGCAGTGTCCCGCATCGCGGATCATCCGATCAAGCACATCGAGGAGTTGTTCCCGTGGAACGTCGCAAATCTACAACCTCCCAACCAAGAGGCGGCAAAAACGAAGACGCTGCCACGAACGTTCCATTCAACAGTCTTCCAGAATTACCCTACATCGAAGAGACCATCGAAAACGGCGGAATCACTATCGGAATCATTCCTCCGCTGAGCGAATGTGTTGCTGTGGCTCACGAGGGGCGCCACACGCTAGCCATGCTGAAACGTCAGAAAGGCGAATCTCTGGCACAGTTGCTGTCCCGTCTGGATCTCGCCATCGCCAGGGCTCACACCGACGACATTTTTACGGATGAGATAAACCCGCAGTCAAAATAGCAGCGCCCCTAGCAGTTGCATCCCATCGGCACAAGACGGCCTGAAGCGAACGCCTGCTGCGAACCCGTTCTCCGCAAATTTTCACAAAACCAATCGAGCAGAGCATCTTGCAGCTTGAGAAGGTCGGGAGGCGGGGGGAGGGTGAGGGCGAGTTCTCCCGGCGGCTGAGAGTGGACCGTGATCCGAAAGGTTCGCCAAGCGGTTCATCGGAAAGAATATGAAACGCCGGACCGTAGCCCGTCAGATTCGTTGGCATCTGCTAGAGCCATTCGCTCATGCCGGAGCAAGAAAGCGAACTGCCGTTTGTTTAACGGCAGTCCATGAGTCGGCGGCTTGAAATCGCGGTTTCACGCCGATGTCAATTGCCAGCAATCTAAGTTCACGGAAGCTCGGTTAACATCACTATCTTGCCCACAGCTGTTGCATCGTTGGCCGATACCTGGCCATTCAAGACGAATCTCGCGTTCGGAGCACAGCCGGCGAAATCAATTGTGACGGACAGTGTCGCGGCACTGAACGGTCTAATATTGCCCGCCGTGACTGGCAATGTCGATTCAAGGTGAGGCGCACATGCTGCTCCGGACGCCTGTCGCAATGACAGATTTGTAATTTCAGCATTGTAGGCAGTGCCCGGTCCGCTGTTACTTAGGAAGATGCGCCAAACTCTGGAATTTAACGGACCTGTCTTCTGTTCCACGAGACCGGCGAGTGAAGCCGGTCCGTTTACTGTGTAGCTCACAGAGATAGGGGCCGCTGCGTTGCCCGCTTTATCCATTGCGCCGGAGCATGTCGCCGTGTAGTTACCGTAACCGGACTTATTACCACCCGTTACCGCCAGACTTGCCGGAGTAGCAACTCCAGAAAGCGCATCCGACGTGCTGCAACCTGCACTGGGTGTTTGACCGTAGTAATACACCGCCCCGTTCGATACGTGCGTCACCGTCACGACCGGGGCTGTCAGATCGATCTGAACGGTGAGTGTTTTCGGAGTCTCGACATTCCCTGCATTATCTGTAGCAAAGTAAGTCAGTGTTGTGATTCCTGCTGCTGAGACCGTCACCGACGCAGCGTTTCCCGCCAGAGTTTGCAAGCCAACATTTTCAGCCCCGCTGAGAGAGAACTGGATTTGTTTGACCCCGGAACCGCCGGGGTTGTCGATGGCGCTTAGCGCGACTGTAACGCTCGTGTTGTTCCAGCCATAGCTATTTGGACCGAGTGACGGCATAGCGGTCGTGGCTGGGGGGGTAGTGTCTTGAATTGAAGCTATCTTGGCCACGAAGGCATTCTGACTGCCAGCATTGGTCGATTGGAGGGCGTTGGCCGTTGGAATCGAACCAGCAGATCCGGTGAAGTAAACATTCCCGGAAGCGTCTACAGCTATTCCCTGGCCTTGGCTCACACCGAAGTAGGTAGAATAAACGAGGGCCGAACCAATAGGGTTGAGTTCGGTTACAAACGAATTCAGGCTGTAAGCCGCATTGGTGGGGTTGGATAAAATTGACTGCAAGGCATCGGGCGTCGTCGGGAAGTCGACCGAAGATGTGTATCCTGTTACGTAAGCATTCCCGGAGGTGTCTACGGCAATCCCCATACCACCATCAAAGGTGTGTCCGCCTAAGTAGGTAGAGTAAACGAAAGCCGAGCCACTCGGGTTAAGTTTGGTGACAAAGGCATCGTCATAATCCTCTGAGACACCCCCTTTAGGTTGCAAGGCGTTTGCGGTCGGAAAGTTCGGTGAATATGTCAAACCCGTTACATAAGCATCGCCCATAGTATCCAGGGCGATGCCAAAGCCTTGATCGACGCTATTGCCCCCGAGATAGGTCGAATACACCAGCGCCGAGCCACTCGGATTGAGCTTCGTGACGAAGGCGTTCTCAGAACCGGCAAGGGTCGGTTGTAAGGCATCGGCAGTCGGGAAATTGGACGAAGTGGTATCACCTGTGACGTAGGCATTGCCAGAAGCATCGACGGCGATGCCTCTGCCCGCATCGCTTGCATTGCCCCCAAGATAGGTCGAATAGACTAGCGCCGAGGCACCAGCATTGATTTCGGTGACGAAGGCATTTGTGGAACCTCGAATGGTCGATTGTAGAGCGTTGGCCGTTGGAAAATTCGTCGAACTCGTACTCCCCGTCACGTAGGCGTTCCCGGAACCGTCAACGGCGATGCCGTAGCTAAAATCTTGATTACCTCCTCCCAGATAAGTCGAGTAAACAAGAGCCGACCCACTGGCGTTGATCTTCGTTACAAAGGCGTTCACCGTGCCTGCCAAAGTTGATTGTAGAGCGTTGGCCGTTGGAAAATTCGTTGAACTCGTACTCCCCGTCACGTAGGCGTTCCCGGAACCGTCAACGGCGATGCCGTAGCTAAAATCTTGATTACCTCCTCCCAGATAAGTCGAGTAAACAAGAGCCGACCCACTGGCGTTGATCTTCGTTACAAAGGCGTTCACCGTACCTGCCAAAGTTGATTGTAGAGCGCTGGCCGCTGGAAAATTCGCCGAACTCGTACTCCCCGTCACGTAGGCGTTCCCTGAACCGTCAACGGCGATGCCTTGGCCGGAATCCGAAGCACTTCCCCCGAGATAGGTCGAGTACGAAAGCACCGGATCAATCACCAGCGGCTGGCTGTGGTCATATTCTCCAAGTTGGAATCCAATCCGATTCGTCGACGCCAGCACATAGCTGCTCTCGACCGTCTTTTGCTCTCCCGCTAATTCCTGATACACCAGCGGCTTTTCAAACCGCACTTCCTCGCCCTCGGCGCCGAGCAGCAGGTCTCCTTTCTTGTCTAGCCGTAGTTTTCCCGCGCCATAAAACTTCAAACGAATTTCGTTAGGGTCCACGCCAGGCGCCACGACAAAATCATACTCAAGCCGCCCCTGGTTCCCGTAGTAGACCAGGTCGACTCCCGGATAGACGCCCTCGTACTGCACCTTGGAATACGTTGGCACGTTTGTCCGCCACTTTGCTGGATCATTCCCAATGAAATAGTTGGTCTTTCCGGGCAGTTCTTCCGCGCCCGCCACGCGCGGTGCGGCATTCGCTCCCGCCAGTTCCATCCTCACAATTGTCCCCTCTTCCGCTCCCCCTCCCCGTTTTTTGACAAGCTCCCGACCCGACAATACCTTCATTTCTTCGGTTTTCGGCGCAGTCTTCTTCAGCACAATCACCGCCTCGCTGCCCGTTAGAAACAGCGAATAGCCGTGCCCCCGCGAAAGGAACTTCACCTTGCTGTCCGTCTGCCCGTGATTGGCTTCGAAGCTCAGAGGCAACTTGCCGTATTGATCGAGAATATTGGTTTGAGCTTTGGGGGCGGTCTTGGATGCACTGCTCAGTTGAGGATGCTGTGCAAAGGTTTGAACCGTAATCCCCAGCGCGACCAACAAGGTTATCGCGCTAGACAATGCCAAAGTCTTGCGTCTCATGATGCCTCCTCAGCGGAAATAATCCCATCCTAAGCAGACGGCAACTCGCCGTCTCAGTATCGGATCGCATCGAACCGCGGTGACTATTTCTTCCCGCATGAATCAGGAAAGGGAATGGCGTCCGGAGGCCGGATTTGAACCGACACGTCCCAGACCGCGCCCCATGCGCCTTCCCCACGCCTGACGATTTCGCCACCCCCGGCGAAGATATAAGAGGGCAGATTGGGTGCCATTAAATCTCGTCACTGCTTCCGTGGCACTGCCTTGAGACAAAGGGAGATGGTCGGCTAGAACAGAAACTCGTATTGTCACCAGAGGAAATATTATGCAAGTATTGTGAAAAAGACTTCCTTCACCAATTTGTTCAACCTCTCCGTCCGAAGCCACTTGACAGGTTAGAGGGAAATCCGGGACAAGCACCCCGTTCAGAAACACAAACGGGATCGTCTCGTAGAAGAGCAGTACCTTCCCCCGGACTTCACCACCCCACCCCAGCTCTCAAGACAAGAGGAGAACTGACCATGTAACCCGACGCGGACCTCGAGCACTGTTACTTACACGAATACACCGAAGTCGCGGCGCTTGGTCATGTGGCAACTTCGCTATGCGACGCGAATCTTTACAAGATGAAGTTCACTTAGCGCTCCCGGAATTCCACCCAAGACCGAACGCACATCCATTTAGTTCTTCGAGATCGACGGACCCCTTACGCGAAACTTGACCAGAATATCCTGCTCTGTTTCTACGGGCTGCCCACCGAGCAGAGTTTGCGCATAGCGCCATTCGGAAACCGCGCTTACTGCCGCCTTCACGAGCAAACTCGGGCCGCTTACCGGCTCGACGCTCTGAACGGATCCATCACGATCGACAACAACGTGTAACGTCACAGTTCCCACAATTCCTTGGGACTTCGCCTCCTCAGGATAAACAGGCTCAAGACGGGAGATTACCCGGCCGATCTGGAGACTTCTTGCACTCGACGCTATTTGCGAACTTTTGTCCTGGGGCATTCGGATCGATGGATAAGCGTCAGCGCTGACCGCCACCGACCATGCTAGAGCTGCCGCAGCAGTGGGTTGCTCCGGAACAAGCGTCGGACTCGCGTTCTCTTTAGCATCAGACAGGGCTGCTCCGCCCGCAACACCCGCGGACGGGCTCTTTGCCGGCGCTGGGGAGCTTTCCGTCGGATGAACGGGGGAACTTTCCGCAACTTGGTTTCGAGTATTTTCAACAGATGGAGTCGGCACTGCGACAACAGCCCGTTCAAGATCCTTTGCAGGCTGACTCTTCAGCAAGGAGCCCTCAGTCCGGCGAACGGCGCCAATAACTGTAGACCTTGCAGCAGGTCGCTCAATTTCACGTCGTTGCGGACGTGCCGACGCCGAGCGCGTTTCGGAGCCCGCGGCTCGACCCTGGGCTGCCACCGGCTCGAACTCATGGGTTTGCGAGCGGCCATTCTCCGGCCGGACAGCCGGATCATTTGTAGTCCTATTCCAGGGACGGGTGGCTTTCAATGCAGCCGACTGACTCGTGCCTTCAGTCTTCTGCGCGACAACTGCAGTTACCTGATTCCGAACAGCAGGTTGGTTTGCAATCCATCCGATCCCAGCTGCCGTTGCTCCAGCTAGTGTTACTACCGCCGCGAGACGCCTCAATTTTACAGTTCGTGTTCCTGAAGTTGTCCATTGAAATGCGCGTGTTAATTTGATACCAAACTCGCGTCCCTCCGCCGACTGCTGGCGGACAGCTTCCAATGCGTCCACTTCGGCCGGTAACTTGTCACGGGGCACCTCGGGCACGGCAAGATCCGCTGGGACTGAGGCTCGCCAGTTCTCTTGAACTACACTGAGGGAGGGCGCTTCTCCGGAATTAGAGATCTCTTTGAGCCTGGAGTTTGCCGGTATATCTGCTTGTCCGTCAGGGCTACCGGGAAGCCCAACAATTAACTCTTGAAGTTCCGGCTGGGGTTCCTGCCGCGGAATTGAGACTTTCGCTGGCGCGTCCGTAGAAGCCAGGTGGTCTCCCGAAAGGATCGCCTCCAGCATCCTCTTCTCGACAGTACTGTTCGCATTCAGAATCGCCGGTAGGGGGGCCATTGGAGTCTTAGCCCGTACATCGCCTGCTGGGTGTTGCTCCAACTTGGAAAGTTTCCTCTCTCCCGTTGGAAGTTCGCCTCCCAAAGCTTCTGCGGCAAGCCAATCTCTGATTCGCTGGCGAGAATCTTCTGGCACACCGATGAACGCTATGCCCACTGTCTTACCTGATTCGCTTCTCCACGCCAGCTGCCCGCTTACCTCCATCCAACCCTTGGAATCTGGTACTTGAATTCTCATGCCCCTTGTGTGATTGCCAGACAACGCTAGAGCGGCGGTGAGGGCTATGCCATCCTCGCTCATGTTAAAGGCGAGACCGCCGTTTGTGTTTTCCAGATTGACGTACAACGGTGGGATGATTGCCGTCCGAGTTTGAGAGCGACGTTCAGCAACTGCCGGAGCGCCTCCCGCGTCTTGAAATTTGTCCGGCATAACTTGCCCATGTCGCGGATCGGCCTTGACAACACCTATCCGAATCTCGTGCAGGCGAGTAACTGAATTCCCAGGGACGATCTCACCTTGCTTTTCGTTTTCCTCTTCCTCAATCAGCACGGGGTTCGCAATTTCCAGATTCGAACTTCCGGATGCGCCTACGCTGGCGTTGTCCACAATGCAATTTTCTTTTTCGATGGGCTCGTCTTTCGCCAGGCCAAATCCACTGCGCGACGCTTCCGCCTCGATCCAATTGCTTATTCGGCGGCGCGCTTCCTCCGCCAGGCCGACAAACCGAACTCCTCCTTCTTTCTTTGAATTGCCCCTCCACGCAATCTCTCCGCTTGCCTCTACCCAGCCTTCGGAGTCCGGCAAGAGAATTCGGATCCTTAAGAAAGCTTCGCCAGCCAGATCCAAGGCAGACGTCAGGGCCAATCCGTCTTCACTGATATTGAAAACGACACCCCCATTCAAATTGTCCAGGTTGGCGTAGATAATAGGAGGCGTGATAAGCGCCCGAACCCTACCTCGGCGTTCGGCGATTTCGAGTACTTTTCGCTTGCTATATAATGTTCCTGGCATGGACCATTATTCTTTGGACGAGAATCTAGCAAATAGCCTGTCGTCAATCACTTAAGTATTAGGTTCGTGCAACACCCTCCGCAATCAGGTAAACCCTGCATTGCCCACCAGTTAAGGCCCTGAATTGCGAGGCATCCCTCGGATCTCTCAGCGAGTTCTGGCTAGTTTTCTGGGGTAAGACTGACTTGCCCGATCCAGACAACGCCGCGGATCTGGTTATCTAGTTTGGAGCTCGCAGGCCTCGCGATCCTGACGATCAATAAGTGTGTGTCGGCTCTCGTTTTGAACAAAACTTGTTTTGGCGACCAACCAGTGGTCCCCGCGACGTTTTCGGTCGATAGAAACAGCTTGCCCATGTCAAAAGCATCGAAAATCTGGAATCTGGGCCCGCTGTCGGTCGTAATTCCGCTTGCGCGCAAAGAGCCTGAAAACCTATAGCGTGTGTTTGGTCGCACAACCACAAACTGAAACACGTGTTCATAGTCAAGGTTATGCTTCCCGTTGAACTCGATTCGAAGAGCCCGGGATCCCACGAGAGAATCCTGGGTGTCCAGGCTTACTACGGCGCCCTCGGCGGGGACGACGCGCCAATCTAGCCCCCCGTTGAGAATGTCAAATCTGAATTCCCCATTTGTAATCAAATTGGGGGCCTTCGTCCGTGGTCCGATTTGTGCCGAGAAGCGCTCATTCAAGTCCGACCACGCAGCTTCGAGGTGGCCCACATCTTGGTGTCGGATTAACGCGTCGAGATATGGGAAGGCCTCGCGGAGATCAAATGGCAATTGCAGTTGAAGCATCCAAAACCAAACCTGTTCCGCAGCAACCATGTTGCCCTTCTCAATTTGGAAGTTCAGATAGTCAAGGAATGTAGAAGCCTGACGAGGCAGCATGTCCTCAAGAATTGCGCCATTGTCACGTGTTGCTCTTGTGGCAAGTAAGAAAACGTCACGGTGGGCTGGGGTGCCGCCTGCCAGAACTATTCGAAGCGACCGCAGCCCTTCTGGAATCCTGTGAGTCCTAAACGCAAAATTGGCGAATCTCCAATTGATCTCAGGCGAAGCGGGGAAGAGCTGGATCGCGCGTTCGAATGCTCTCGATGCATCGATTGTTCGCCCTGCCCAATCGTAGGCCGCCCCAAGGTCGCTCCAAAAGTGAGCATCGTACGGACTCAAGCGCGTCGCACTCTCGTAGAATGCAACGCTTGCGTCTAATTCTTTGGTGTTTCCATAGAAGTGTGTGAGTGTTCCCAGCGCATCATAGTATTGCGGGTTATCACCGTCGCACTTTATCGCTGCTTGAATCGAACCCGGCGACTCCTTCCGAAAATACCAATCGCCGATCCCTCGCCTCGCCGCCTTGTAGATGCAGAAAAGCAAACCAAGCAGCAGACAAAATCGAGCCGCGAAAGTGAAGTACTGCCTGTCGCTCATCGGAAGATCCTCGTCGAAATCCTCTCCCCTGGCAAGGCTGTAGACGGAGCGAACTCTTTTTGCGCAACTTCCCTTCGCGTTGCTAACTAGCACGTCTTGCTTGTTGAGCCTTAGACCAAGAATTATTCGTTGCGAAGGCTCGATTTGAACCTACGACTCCTACGGCGTCCGCAACTTGCTGCACGACGATGCGGGCGGACGAGTGGGGCCACATATGTGTGTCGCTTGCTTAAATGGGCGGGACGTTTTTCCGCAGCGGGCACTCACTGATGCTCTGCTATGCGACGACGGCGTCCACATGCGATCAACTGAGCTCTCATTTTGGGCGATCCAGAGGGAAGCGAATTTCTTGTCCAACATCGATATGGTTGGGATCTCTTAATTCCGGATTCAACTTCTGAATTTCCACAAGGATCGTGTTGTCGTAACGTCCGACAGTCGAGATGCAGAGGTCTTGGAGTGTGTCATTTGGTTGGACAACATACGTGAAAAAAGCAGGGGAGCCTTCGCGACTACCGGCTTGCGGGGTCTCTTGGTCGCGCGTGGAGTCGAAGTTGCTCATAACCGCCCGCGCAGGCGGAGCCTTCATTTCCGCCGCCTTTGGAGCGCTTGCAATAATCCGACGGGTATCAAACGAGGGTTGAGCCGTCCCTGACCCTCTATGCATGCCAAGGTAAATCGCTAAACTGCCTGCCACAAGCGCAACAACAGACGTCTGAAAAACCCGTTGTCTTAAAAATCTGAAAGGATAATTTCTGAACCAGGAATACAAAGGCTGCAACGACTGCCGCAGACCGCCAGTACCCCGTGGCGCTGTTGGCTGGGTCCGTACTGGATTTGTTCGGTCACGATGCTCCAACGATAGGGCCGCAGCAGCTTCTTGTATGACTTCGCCGGTAATTTGCTTGCTCTGAAGGGCGCAACCCAACGACATGGCATTGAAGCACAGATTGTTAATGAGCCGCGGTATCCCCCTGCTCCGCTCTGCTATGAGCTCAAGGGCCCCGGGAGTGAACAATCCGACTTCCTCGCGCCCTGCTACTCGAAGCCGATGGTTAATGTAGTGACCGACCTCCAATGGGGGTAGGGCGTCCAAACGTGCCTGAATCACGATTCGCTGACGCAATTGAGCCAAGCTCGGATGTGACAATCGATTTGCTAGTTCTGGCTGACCAGTGAGCACAATCTGGAGTAGTTTCTTGTCTGTCGCTTCGAAGTCAGAGAGCAGCCGCACCGTTTCCAACACCGTGTCCGAAAGATTCTGAGCCTCGTCAATGAAGACAACAACCTGCCTTCCTGCCAGCGCCTCGCGATAAAGGAATTCGTTAAGCTCTGAGTGCATCCGCACGATATCTTCGCCATCGCTTTTTAAACCTAAGTCGTTCATCAAGTAGCGAATAAGCTCCCGCGAATCGCACTGAGTTTGGAATAGGAAGGCGCTGTGGACATAGCCTCTCCAGCGTTGCAGGAGCTGAAATAGGAGTGTCGTCTTTCCCATTCCCGGTTCTGCGACCAGAGAGAGAAAACCACGCCCTGTTTCAATCCCATAAACCAGGGAAGCAAGAGCCTCACGGTGCCCAGGGCTGAAATAAAGGTAGTGTGGGTCCGGAGTCACTCCGAACGGCTGCTCACGCAATTGATAGAAATCGAGAAACGTGGGCGATAGGACCATTGGGATTCACCGCGCCGGTCTAATTGAATTCCGGCGTGAAAGGAATACTCTGCCGCCGTACCTCGGTGTTCGAAGCGATTCGATTCACGTCAAGTCGTTTAGTGGGGAAACCACCCACTGTCCCCAGTCTGACTGGAGTATAAGGAAAAGGTGCTAATGGGTCCGGCGCCGGCTGATTTGCGTTTGATCCCCCAGGGTATTCCGCACTAATCCAGCTACGATCAATTTCGACCGCGACGGAGCGCCGCAACAAACTAACGGACAATATAAGCTTCAATCTCGACTTGATTCTGAGTACGATACCGCTCAAGCCACGCAGTGGCCCATTCTCAATATGTGCAACATGGCCGACCTGCATATAGGGCCAGGGTATTACGGAAACGCCGCTCCTTTCTGAATGCTGGATCGCGCTAATTTCCTCCTCTTCGACCGGCATTGGAGTGTTGCCCACTCCGACGATTTGGATCACACCTGGAGACATCAGAATGGGAAGCCGATTGTTCGGATTCATCCGACAAAAGAGAAACTCGGGAAACAGTGGCATTTCAACCTCTTTCACACGGCCGGACCACTGGCGAGTAATTTTAATGAGGGGCAAGAAACACTCATAACCGGCGTTCTCCAAGAGTAAGGTCGCATTCTTTTCCCGGTTGGTCCGGGCAAGGATCGCGAACCATGGCCCCTGCTGATTCCGCATGCACATCGCGCCCCCTGGAAATGCTACCGTTATAGGAGTCCCCTTATGGTTAGAAGCTCGGCAAAAACTTTGTTAACGAACCAGGGATTTGCCTCGCGTGGGACGGTAGCTCATGCAAAATTCCCTCACAATCAGGTCTAAACCTTAAATATTGCAGCGGCAAATTCCTGATGCGGAACTGTGCCCACATTCGTCGTAATTCTGATGTAGCCACTGGATGTAGGTGCGAGTGCGGAGCGAATGCAACTATCGTCTCCCCACTGAGACGATCGCCGGGTTCAAAAACTCTTCACATCAGCCTAATCCTCTCGCCAATGCGCGCGGCAAGGCGCCTTGCTCATCGCCGTGGATTGCAGATTGAAGGCAGATCAATCGGCTGCCCGTAGCGCACCGGGGGGGAGTTGCCCAGGGACCATGGCGGGTATGAGCCGCTCCAATACTTTGGCTCCATTCATGGCTAATTGGATTTGGCGAGGTTGTTTTGCAGCAGGGACTGTATGCGTTGAAATTCCTGGAGTTCTTTGGACGCCAGTTCCGTCTTTCCCTGTTTTCGATGCAATACCGAGAGCGCCTGATATGCCTGTGAAGCAAGGAGCGTTTCCTTTTCGAGTTCAGTAACCCGAAGCAGAGCGCGCTCTGCTTCCGGAGGCTGCAGGTTGAGCGCGGATTTCCCTAGATCGTAAAGCGTCTCGGGCATATCGGGATGCAATTCGTCGGAGCGCAGCAGTTCAGATACGGCTTCCTTCATTTTTCCCTGCTTCATCAGGGCGTCACCGAGACGGAACGCAGCTTCCGCGCTGCCCGGCTGAATCTGCGTCTCCTGGCGAAAAAGTTGTTCGGCCTTTGGCCAATCGGAGACCGAGGCGTAGACCTCACCGAGTTCGAGCCGTACCCCGGGCAAATCAGAACGCATGCGGATCGCCTGTTCATACTCCTGCTCGGCCTTGGCCGTGTCCTTTGTCGAGAAATAATGTTGAGCCATGGCCTGGTGCGCGCGGGCGGAGCCAGGAAATGCAGATAGCAGGGAGTCCATGGACTGCGAGGAAAGTCCTTCGCTGGCGCGGGCGAGGTAATACAACAAATCCGGATCGTTCGGCGTTTTTGCCAGGGCGGCCTGCAAACTGGCCACGGCCTCGGAATATTTGCCACTTTCCATTTGCGCAATGCCGAGCGCACCGTACTCCCGGACACGCTCCAAATGTGGAATCGCGTTGGCTGCATAACCTTGGGAGAGCAGAGCAAAACCGAGGAGGCGCTGCGTGGTGGGAGAATCGGGGTTCAGTTCGGCTGCTTTGTTGAGCGGGGCGATGGCTTTTCCATATTCGCCTTTCTTCATGTAAGCATCACCCAGATTCAGAAAACCCATTTCGTAATTCGGCGAAATGCGCGTGGCGTCCGAGAATTCCTTGATGGCATTGTCGAGGTCGCCGCGTTTTTCCAGTTCCACGCCGGTTTGCAAGTGCTGGATGGCTTCTCGCGAGGCGCTTTCGGGAGCCTGCTGGCCAGCCAGCAGAGACGCGAACAGGAACGATGTCACCAGCCTGGTAATCATGGCGCGGATTTCTCCTTTATGACGAGATACTGATCGACTTTGTCCGCAGCAACTTTTTGCCGGATTCCAGAGGGCCAGCGAATGTCGATGAGTGCCGTCGTTGCCGCGCCCAGTCCGAAATGCAGGCGGGGATCGCTGGAGGAAAGATAGCTGCCGGCGGCGGTGGCAAAACGAACCTGTCCATTCACTTCGACGCGCGCGCCGTATCCATCGCGATTGCTTTTTGTGCCTTCGAGAACGATGCCGAGCCAGTGGGCTTTGCCGCCGCGATTCATAAAAACGAGAGGCGCGCCCTGCAAGCGTGTCGCGACTACATCCATCCAGCCGTCATTGTTCAAGTCGCCGAACGCGGCGCCGCGGCCCGCAACGGCTTCGTCAGTTCCCGCATTTGCACGTTCAAAGCGGCCGTCGTGATTCAGCGCAAGAAGCGGCGGCTCCAAATACTTGATCGTGGAGTCGTATTTTTCGACGTTGTCGAAGACGTGTCCCTGAATGATGAACAGGTCCTTCCAGCCGTCGTTATTAAAATCTTCGAGGCCGACGCCCCAGCCAGAGACATTGCCCGAAAGAAGGCCAAGCCCGGCTTCCAACCCTTGCTCGCTGAAAACGCCCTGGCCGTCATTGTGAAACACGCCGTACGGCTCATGCGGTAATTGCGTGACGACCAGGTCCGGCTTGCCATCGTTATCGTAGTCCTGGAAAGCGACGCCCATACCGGAAAGCTTTTTGCCGTCGACGGTCAGGGCCGCGCCGGAATCGAGAGCCACTTCGCGGAACGTGCCGTCACCGTTGTTGTGAAATAGGTATTGCTCAATCGCGTCATTTGCGACAAACACGTCGGCGAAACCGTCGCCGTCAAAGTCGGCGAACGCGACACCGAGGCCGTGCCCCTTTTTTACCGCGATTCCCGACTTGACGCTGACATCTTCGAAGGTGCCATCGCCGCGGTTGTGAAAGAGCAGATTCGAGACCGGCGGAAATTCCCCTGGCGGGCAATATGTTGGCATCTGCGTGCCGCAGGTTTTGTTTTTTTGCATGCTCCAATCGAGATAGCGGACGACGAAGAGATCGAGCTTACCGTCGTTGTCGTAGTCGAAGAATCCAGCGGACACGGACCATCCCCCAGCGGCTACGCCGGCCTTTTCGGTGACATCGGTAAAGGTGCCGTCGCCGTTGTTGTGGTAGAGGATATTCCTGCCGTAATTGGTGACGTAGAGATCAGGGTAGCCGTCGTTGTCGTAATCGCCGACGGCGACGCCCATGCCGTAGTTGGTGTCGCCGGCTTTGGACAGGCCGGCTTTCTCCGTCACATCGGTGAAGCTGCCGTCGGGATTTTGCCGATACAGGCGATTCCAATAGCTGGGTTCATGACGAGAGAAGAAATCCAATTTGCCGTTGGACGAAGGGACGCGCCCGCCATTGACGAGAAAAATGTCCAGTAAGCCGTCACGGTTGTAGTCGAGCAGAGCAACTCCACCGGGCATGGTTTCGATCAGGTACTTTTTCATTGTGGGAGAATTTTGCAGAACAAAATCCAGCCCTTTCGGTGTGTAGACGCGGAAGACCGGGTCGGTGCCGACGGTTGAACCCGCGGTTATCAGGGCACTGACACCCAGGCACGAAAGTAGGACCCTAGCGCGCATTCTCCGACAAATAATATGACAGCGCCACCCAGTTAAGAAATCGAAAGTCGCCGGGTTATTTCAGTTCAGACTGGCACGCGACTTCGTGTTTGTGTCGAACTCGATGGTTTCCCCGCTTTCGCTGTCCGGCACTTCCACGGTGATGCTATGGTGTTCAGAATCTACATGCGGCGATGCGGATAGTGCTTTGCCCTGCACGGAGACTAGCCCGCTCGGGGCGTCCCATCCAAACAATGTGATTTGAATCGCGCTCCACCACGGCTTGTATCGGCCCTGGTGCGGGCCGATGCTCACTTTCCATCCGCTTGCAGTTTTCTCGCAAGAGAAATGCAGCCGCAGAAAGGCGCCGTCGCGATATTCGAAGGTGCTGCCGTCGTCGAGGTACAGTGCGCCCCCGCAGTCGTCGCCTGGATAAACCCGCAACGTCAGTGGGCCATCGGGGCGATCTGAGGTGCTTTGCACGAGCGGTTGCAGCGGAAGGATGGAGCCAGAGCGCACGAAAACGGGCAAGGTCTCCAGCGCCGGGTGAATCGGGACGCGAAGAGCGGAGATGGTGGGTTCGAACAACTTTTCGCTGATTAAGTCACCCTTCCAGTAGTCAAACCACCGACGGCCGGGGAGCGCTGCTACGTAATCATCGGATTGCTCGGGGAACGGTGGAGGAGCGACCAAAAGCGCGAAACCAAGGAGGAATTGATTGCCCGCAGCGACATCGAGGGGCGAACCGTCTAGCGTAGCATTGGGAAATTCCAGAAATAACGGGCGAAGGATCGGCACGCCGGTGCGGGTCATCTCTTCGGCTGTGGTGTAGAGATATGGCAACAAACGGTAGCGCTCTTCGATATAGCGGCGCTGGATGGCTTCCTGTTCAGGTCCGTAAACCCAAGGTTCCTTGTTTCCCGATCCTTTATTGGTGTGGTTGCGATCGATGGGCTGGAATGCCGCGAGCTCCACCCACTTCGTCAGCAGCTCCGGTTTTGGGGTGCCGATAAAGCCGCCTACGTCGGCGCCGGTCATGCCAAAACCGCTGAGGCCGAGGTTCAAAATCATAGGCGTGGTCAAGCGCAAGTGGTTCCAGGAGCTGGTGTTGTCGCCGGTCCAAGTAGCGGCGTAGCGCTGGCCACCGGCGTAGGTTGCGCGAGTGAGAACAAAGGGACGATGGACGGGATCGAGTTTCAGCAGGCCATCGTGGGTGGCACGGGAATTCTCCATACCGTAGACATTGTGAATTTCCGAATGCGCGGCTAGACGAGACTGAAACCCCGGCTCGTCGATGCGGTGCTGAACGGTGAGGGGCATGGTCTTGCTGCCGACTTTGAAGACGGAGGGTTCGTTCATGTCGTTCCAGAACCCGGAAACACCGTCGGCGACGAACTGCTTGTAGAGCGTGCCCCACCATTCGCGCGAGCCTTTGTCCGTAAAGTCCGGGAAGACGGAAAGGCCGGGCCAAACGTCGCCGACATAAAGGGAACCGTCGGGGTTTTTCACGAAATGATTGCCGCTGATTCCGGAGTCGTAGGGGAGATAACCCGCAGAGGGAACATCCGCGATATGCAAATCGGTGATGGCAACGACGTGGAATTCCTGCTTGCGCAGATCGGCAAGCATTTGCGTGAAATGCGGGAACGCCTGCGTGTTCACGGTGAATGGGCGATTGTTCTGCTGGTAGTCAATATCCAGATAAATGACGTCGGACGGAATCTTGTCGGCGCGCAGATGGTTGGCGATTTCGCGGACGCGACCTTCGGTTTCGTAGGAAAAGCGCGCTTGCTGATAGCCAAAAGCCCAGAGCGGCGGCAGGGGCGGCGTTCCAGTCATCCAGGCGTAGGTCTCCACGACTTTTTTGGGCTCCGGTCCATAGATAAGGTAGTAGTCGGGAGAGCCGCCCTCCGCGCCAAACGAGTAAACGTCGCGAACGCTCTGCCCAAAATCGAAATTAGTGCGCCAGGTACTGTCCAAGAGAACGCCGATGGAGCGGCTTTCGTTGAAGGCTAGGAAAAAGGGAATGCTTTTGTAAATGGGGTCTCCGGATTCCTGGAAACCAAAATAATCGGTATTCCACAGACTGAAACTCTGATTGCGGCGGTCGAGCGAGCCAACTTTATCGCCCAGCCCGAAGTAGTGCTCTGTTTCGGGCATGCGCTTGTAGATACGGTAAGAAGACCCATGGAAGTCGAGCGGCCAGCCGGCAGCATCGTTTTGGAGAATATGTCCTTGCAAATCGGAAACGACGAGGCGCAAGAAATTGCGATCGATTTTCACGAGCAAGGCAGAGGTCCGGAAGCCTACGCCGGATTCGTCGTCCTGGGGAGTGACATTCACGCGATGCGTGCGCGCTACGGGTAGAACGGCCCAAGAGGCGTCTTCGGCGAGCGCTCCGTCTTCCGCTATGCGCACGCGTAACACGTCATCGCGCAGCGCTTCGACACGAAGGAGGGATTTTCCGGAGCGCACTTCGATTCCCGACGGCAATGCAGTACTGGCCGTCAGCGAATCAATGAAAGCCACAACGCCGGAGACTGCGGAACTGGATGGCGGCCCGGAATCACGGGCGATGAGACCGCTCGATACGAGCAGTAGAACCAAGAAGCTGCGGCCGAGCACACTGCGCAACGAGAGTTCCCCGGGAAAGCTCATGCGGCGAACCTCTGATACGAACTTCTCCTGCCACATGGAGAGCTCCTATCCGCGATGCAGGCCAGGTTTGATAATTTGTTGATTACCGTCACGAACGGAACCCTGCAGGCGGAGACGAGTTTCTTGACTTCGAATCCTTTGTCCGCCGCCTGCAAGGTGCTGGCTCCCAGGGTGGGGAACCTCCAGCAGGTGCTGAGGCTAGAAGTAGAATTTGCCAGCAAATTGAATGGTCCGCGCTTGATACGCTGCAGTTATACGACCGAAGTTTGGCCCGTCGCCGAGATTGGTGTCCGGCAGAAAGAAGTCGGGATGGTTGAGCGCGTTGAACATTTCCATCCGGAATTGCACGCGCATGTTCTCGTGAATGTTCCACCATTTTTGAATGCCCATATCCCAATCGAAGTAATCCGGGCCATGGATATTCGAGAAGAACCTGGGGGCGTTGCCGAAGGTGAACGCAGCCGGTTGCGAGAACGCCGTAGAATTCAGCCAGTCATTGATGGACTGATTTTGCGGTATGGGATTCACGCCCGGAACGACGTTGGGGCGCTGGTTGAAACCAAAGCCGACGTTGTTGACAGCAGGCTGGATGGAAATGGGCAATCCGGATTCCGCGGTAAGGATTCCGGACCACGCCCAGCCACCGAGAGCCGAGTCCAGGGCGCGATTCCAGTCCGATCCAAACCGCTTGCCTTTGCCGAAAGGCAATTCGTAAACATAGGAGGCTACGAAACGATTCGGAATGTTGCTCACGTCCACGGAGTAGTCAGGGGCGAGATTGTACGAATTGAGATTGTTCGTACCGCCGCCGGGAAATGCCCAACCCGAATTTCCCTGGACGTCATCCATGAAGCGTGAATAGGTGTAGGAAAGGTTCAAGTCGAGGCCGGAGTGCCAGCGGTGTTTGAAGGTAACTTCTACCGCGTGATAAGACGAGGTGCCGACTGCGGGCTCACTCTCGAATGTGCTGCAGTATTCCGGGAAAGGAAGCAGAGTCTGCTCCAAGGTGATCGTGGGATTGTTCAGACCACAGCTGCTCGAACCTATGTGGCCATAGAAAGGGTTCGGCACGGAGTTGAACAGCGCGTTGCCCATCGCCAAATCGCCCGCGGGCATCACATTCCACTGCTCGCCGGTGGCAAGCACATTGGTGCCGTGATTGCCGATGTAGCTGACGTCCAGCAGATCGTTGGGTGTAAAGCTATATTCGACGCCGGCCATCCACTGCTGCATGTACGGGGTGCTGCGGTTGGGATTCACGGCAGTGGCGCCGAAGCCGACGTCCTGCAACCCGCCGGCGGAGTTACCCGTTGGCAGGCGCTCGCCGGTCGGGAAGGCGCTGCCGCAGGGAGCGAGGACACCGGTTTGCGGTTCACAAGTGACGTTCGCGTTGCCGCTTAATGTCGAAGCGGGGTTGAGACCGTTGTTGAGGCTGGTGATCCAGCTGGTTGACTGGGAGAAGCCGTCATTGGGTCCCTGGCCGTAATAGTTCGGCACGTAGAAAATGCCGTAGCCCGCGCGCACGACCAGTTTATTAGCAGCTTGTATGGCCACGGAGACGCGCGGAGCAACATTGTTGTACGAAGTCTTGTAGAGGCCGCTGTTGCCGGGGGAGTTGAAGATTATTTCACCCGGATAGGATACACCGTTGCCAACCTCCGAGCTAATGGGGTTCACCGCAGTGAAGCTGAAATAATTTTGCGCGTTGTGCCGTTCGGTGGGCGCAGTTTGTATTTCATAGCGCACTCCTAGGTTGAAAGTGATCCGGCGCGTGACCTTGTAACTGTCCTGCACGTACCAGCCGAGGAAGTGCTTATCGGTCGCGGGAAAAGCCTGGAACGTGGTTTCCGAACCGGTGCCTACGCCGAGCAAGAACGAGGCGAACCCGTTGCCGGTATTCGCGGTGGGATTGTTGGGATCGGGGCCAGCGGTCGAGGCGGTATCGAAATTCAAGTCCGTTTCGCCGTAGTGACCACCGTCAACGCGAAGCCAGATATCCGTGAAACCGAAGTCGATTTCATGTTTGCCCTTCATCTTCGAGAAGTCGAGTGAAGAGGTCCAGAAGGTCTGCGGAGTGATATAGTCGTTGTTCCCACCCACCGCGCCGAGACCGGCGTAACCTTGCTCGGTAATCTGCGGGAACTCCGGTGCAATCGAGTCGACAAAGGAAGGAAGGCCGAGTTGCGAGGCCTTGAAACCCAGGCCTTGGCCGGTGGCTTGTTCGACGTGACGATTGATGCCGAAGTTGAAGTTCATGGTAAATGTCGGATCAAAGATGTGATTAAGGCCGAGATTCGAGCTATAGCGGTTGTTCGGGTTGGTCAGCCCTGGCCCCGCTGGATTGGAAGCGCCGTAGAAATCCGGCGTGTTGGTTTTGGTCTGGAACTTCTGGGACCAGCGGCCGTAAATGCGGTTGTTGTCGTTAATGTTGTAGTCCAAGCGAACCGAGTACTCGTTGGACCATTCGGGAGCGGTCCCGGTGGCTGTGAAGTTGTTCACGAGATTCGAATTGGAAGTACTCGGAAAGTAGTTTCCGGAAGCGATGCTGGAAGCGATAGTGTCCATCATGGCGCTGGGGATGCTGTTGCCGGCGATGGGGTCACGAATAAATTCGGTGGTGGCGCCGACCGGGCAGTTACTTACAGATAGATTTGTGACCGGATCGAGTTGGCCGCAGGTGACCTGGCGAGTGCTGAAAGGATTGTAGATTGCGCCGCTGAAGATTGGCCTTCCCTCGTAGTCGGTGCCCACTTGGGATCCCAATATGGATTGAAAATTCCCGGAACGCTCGGCGGAAGTCGGCAGAGTGTAGACGCTGGTATCGGGCGTTCCTTGCCGGAGACCCTCGTAATACCCGAAAAAGAAAAGCTTGCGTTTGATTATCGGGCCACCAATGGTTCCGCCAAACTGATTGCGATGAAACGCGGGCTGCTGTCCGTTGTTGAAGAAGTAGCGGGCATCGGCGCCGCTGTTGGCGTAGAACTCGTAGGCGTCGCCGTGGAACTCGTTAGAACCGGACTTGGTGACCATGTTGACGACGTTGCCGCTGCTCCAGCCGTATTGAGCGGTAAAGGCGTTGGTCTGAATCTTCATTTCCTGGACGGCATCGACGGAAGGAACATAGACTACGCCACCCCAGTCCCCACGAGTATCCCAGGTTCCGTCCAGCAGGTATTCGGCTGTATCGAAGAAGGTGCCGCCAAAGTTCAGGAAGGAAATATCCTGGTCCGCTGTTTGTGCCAGGCCGGGAGAACCGACAACCTGCTCTTCTGCGGCGTTGTTAACCGAAGAGTTGATCAGGGTCAGGCTGATGACGCTTCGGAAGTTTAGCGGGAGATCGCTGGTCACCTTGGCGGAAACGTCCTCGGAAATGTTGGCGTTGTCCGCGTTGACGAGCGGAGCTTGCGAACTGACTTCGATACTTTCGGTGACGGCCCCGACGGTCAAAGTAACGGGCTGCTCGGCGGTCTGTCCAGCGGCTAAAGTGATGCCTCCCTGCTTGTAGTGCTTGAATCCGGGTGCCTCGACTTCCAAGACGTACACTGCGGGAGGCAAAAACGTAAATGTGTACAACCCTTGGTCCTTGGTAGTGTAGGTTCGCGAGAACGCGATTTCGGAGCTCGTGAGGGTCACCTTGGCTCCACTGACCGAGCTGCCGGCCGGGTCGATGATTGTGCCGTTGAGCGTGGCCGTGAATGCCGCGGACGATTGACCATAGACTTGGGCACTACCCAAACCGGCAAACACAAACAAAATGAGCAAAAAGCGAAACCTGAAGCGACGCAACTGGTCAAACGACATAGCGACACACCTCCTCGAAGTCGGCAAAAGCCAAACTTTCACCCCTACAGTTTGTTAGCCCGGAGACCCACGTCGCTTGTACGAACACGAACGCCTGGCGGCAAACAGCGAGCGAGCAGAACCGGCAACTGTGGGATTTATAGAAAAAGTTGATAGGAACGTGCAAGCGTTTGCAGGATAACAATTGGCGTAAGACAGGAAAAGGACCGGCACCGCCGCTATCCTTCGTAAATACAAATACTTAACTACCTGTTAAGAAGAGGTTAAGAGAGCGAGAATTCGTTCTTATCGTTGCAACAAAACGAAAACGGAGTAGTATGTGGACACAATCTTTTGACATACGTCGTCGGGGGCTCCAACGGTGCCCGGTTCTTGGGGCTGGAGTTGATTCCGTTAGAGGTGGGTTTGTACGATGCTCATGCATCAACTTGCGGAGGGGTGGCTCCCGACGACGCCCGGTGATCAGGCGCTGGTTCAACAGCAGCTCGAGAAGCTTCTCGCGACTCCGCATTTTAGCTCGAGCCGGCGATATCCAAGTTTTCTGCGATTCGTGGTGAGTAGCGCGCTGGCTGGCCAAACCGAACTGCTCAAAGAACGCATCCTGGGGGTGGAGATTTTCGGCAGGCACACCGATTACGACACCGCTACCGATCCCATCGTGCGTGTGACGGCTGCGGAAATCCGCAAACGAATCGAGCAGTACTACCAAGAGGCGGGACACGATCAGGAAATTCGTCTCAGCCTGCAGCCCGGGTCGTACATTCCGCAGTTTTCTCTCCCGGCCAAGAGCAGCGGGCAGGCCCTCGTGCAGGTAATCCCGGCTGGGCCGCCTTCGTCCGCGAAGTTGAGACATGCCGACGAAACGGAGACTCGCCGTGTTCGTGCTCCCAAGAGGGTGATCGCGTTCCGGATAATTCTGGCGGCGGCGCTGACGATCTTGGCGGGGGCCGGTTACTTTGCATGGCGAAACCTGCATCCTCCGATGGTCAAGACATTCTGGGCGCCTTTCGTAGCTTCCGGAGAACCGGTGCTCTTTTGCATCGCGGACCAGAACCAATATTCCAACATCAAACTGCGCGACGCCACCGATCCAAAACACGAAACCACGCTCAACGACACGCTTACTACGGTGGTCATCGATGACGTCGAACCACTGATCAATATCGCGGGGCTTCTGAAGACTTACGGCAAGACCTATCGCGTCCAGGCGGAAGCCAACACCAGCCTGACAGACCTTCGCCACGGCCCGTCTGTGTTTATCGGCGCCTTCGACAATGGTTGGACACTCCGCCTCACTGTGCCTCTGCGCTACCACTTTGCCAACGATCCGGACATGACGCGATTCTGGATTGAGGACCGCGAACATCCCGGGAAAGCACAATGGATTTTGGTCCGCGATGTCCAGCAACGCACGGGCACGTATAAGGATTATGCAATTGTGGCGCGGTTCGTAGATCCGAACTCTGGCCAGTATTCGTTAGTCGTAGCGGGAATTGCTCGGGGCGGTACTGTTGCGGCCGGAGAATTTCTGGTCGATTCCGACCGGATCAATGAAATTTCGAACTACGTTCCCAAATCTTGGAACCGCAGGAACATCGAAATCGTCTTGGAAACACAAGTTATCGAGGGTCGTTCGGGATCCCCACGGATCGCCGCCATCCACGTCTGGTAATCCGCCCCGAAATCGGAAGCGTACCGATGCGCGCGAGACTGGCCCCTTTCCCACTTCATGGAGGGACCGCAGCACCACAGATCGACAACGGCACAAGAGAATTTACACTTGCAAAAGGTTTTGAATACTAACCCGATCGGTGAGCTGATAACTTCTGGGTTGCCCGGATCCGGCGCCGCGAACTCTCGCCGAGGCTCTGAGCATACGCTATGAATTTAGCGGTTTCGTGCAGCAGGCTCGTCTGAGCGAGCTGACGAACCTTATCGCCAAAGCGGACACCCATGCGTTCCGTCCATGCCTTCCGAATCAGCTCACGCCATGCAGAATCGAGGGATTGCTCGGCCCATCTCACGGCAGAAATCTTCGATTGCACAGTGCCATTTTTGCATGTGTAAAGCATCCGGCAACAAGTGAGCACGGCGAATGACTGACCGAATCGCGTGTTGAACCATCCGAGCGGCCGATCGATCTCGGCGACAAAACGACCCTTGAGCTCTTGAATCGCAGCGACGGCCTCCGTGCGCAAGGCTCTAGTTGGTACCGGGTGCAGTAGAGTTTTCGGATCAGGCCCAATGATGGTGATGCCCCGTTCGCGAAGAATCCACCGAACGTGCCATCGATTGTCGTGAATCGAACGCTCCAACGATGTGCTTCCGTTGTCTACGAACCATAACGGCTCTACTCCAACCCGATCAGTCCGATTCAGCAAATCCGTACTTATATAGGACCCCTCCAGATGCTCGGCCGGATAGCATCCGAGAGCATGGATGCCGACATGTGTTGCTTGTAATGATCGTACTTCAGCATCGCTTAACTCCCAGTTGGTGAGGATCAGGAAATCGACATCACTGTCGAGATCAAAGTCTCCCATTGCGAGCGAGCCGACAAGATAAGCACCGAGAAAGTTATTTCCCAAGGCATCCTGAACGCCGACGACGAATCGTTGCAAGACTGAAGTCAGCTCGGGGTAAACTTCGTTGTGCATGCTCTTCATCACCAAGGAAATCCAAACCGATTACTTCCAACGAAGGGCTTCGACGGATCAAGACCGTGGTTTCCCCGTCGCTGGAGGCGCAAAAAGCGTGAGCGTCGATTACCACGGGTGACGCGGTTCAAGCGCAACCCGGGTCGCCTGATCGGGGCTGACGTTGCTATTTCGCGGGTGGAGCTTTAGGTTGCAACGTGCCATGCATGTCCGGATGTGGACCTTGCAAGTATTGATCGAGTTTCTTCTTCTGTTCATCGCTCAGGATTTCGCGCATTTTGCTGTTGGCGTTCATCCTAAGAGGCCTGACTTTACTCAACAACTGATCGCGCGAAATGGTTTTGTCCTGCATGATTTTTTGCGTGGCGTCGTGCAGTTCCTGAAGGATGGTTTTGACTTTGGGTTGCTGATCGGCGGTGAGATCAAGTTTTTCGGTTAACACTTCCAACTGGTTTCCAATATCCGGCAAATCGCTGGCCAGAACGGCGCCCTCGAGAGGTCGACCGGGTTCAGTGGCGGTTTGTTGCGCCCGCATGACCGGCGCGAAGATCAGCATACTACCGATTGCAAGGGAACGAATGTGATTCATGTTTTCTCTCCTTTTTTGCTTGTGCTCACGAGAGCAACCGTACTAACAATGTGCACTGTAGCAACGCACCGCAGTCGAGTCGATAGCCGTTGGCGAAAATGGCCGAGTTGTTGAACAAAAAGGTGGCCGATGTCCAACAATGAGCGCTCTCCTTTACCCACGGGACTCGCCGAGCAGAGGAGAAATGACAAGCAACGACCCAAGCCTGACCAGCGCATCCGGCGTACGCGCAGCCTGCTGAGTAATGCGCTGGTCGCGTTGATGCAGGAGAAACCGATCGACAAAATCACGGTGCAGGAAGTGCTGGACCGCGCGACAGTCGGCCGGTCTACTTTCTATCTTCATTATCGCGGCAAGGACGACCTATTTCTCTGCGTCCTAGAGGACGGCCTGGAAATGTGGAGCACTGTTCTCCTCAGGAAGCAGGAGAAATCCTACCGCATTGCACCCGTGGCAGAATTTTTCATGCATGTCGGTGATGCGAAGAAGCTCCATCGCGCTCTGGTCGACTCCGGGCGTATCCACACGTTTTTCGAACTTGCGCAGGTCTACTTCGCTCGCGGGATCGCCCGACATCTAAAGGACATGGGCCTGAAGGATCCGGTTCAAAGCGAACTGGATGCTCGCTCGCATGCGCTCGCCGGAAACATGCTGTCACTTCTGAAATGGTGGCTCGATCGCGGCGCGAGAGAATCACCAAAGGCAATGGACGCAATGTTCCACCGGATGGCGTGGAACGGACTCCAATCCAAATCCAAATTACCTTAGACAATCCAGGTGGTCGGCTAAGCGAAAGCTATCCAGCTTCCACGGCGGGATTAGTCCTGTGAAGTGCTCTATCGAACGCGCGCCAGAGCATCTTTGCTCCGGTCTCACTCTTCGTCGGAATCGCGCATCCGATAGAGCGAAACCACGCGATCTCGCTGGGGGTTGCTTCTGGCGGCATATTCGTTGCGTCGAGCGAAGGGGAGGCATACGATGCGCGAGGTAGAGCTCCAAATCGGAAATTCCGCTCACACGTACTTGGGAGAGATTTCGTGCACAGCGAAAGACCGCAATGGCTCCAGCAGATGGAGCCCATTCTCGAAACACTGAATGACGGTGTTGTGATCGGCAATGATTCCGGTCAGATTCTCTTTGTCAACACGGTCTTCGAAGAAATGACCGGGTTTCTTCGCGCTGAAATCATCGGCCGCGATGCCGTGCAGCTGCTTCTTGGGGCTGAAGACCCTGCTCGTGTTCAGGCGTTTCGAGAGAAAACCCGTGAAAAGGGCCGGGGCCGTGAAGAGTTCTTTCTGGCCGCGAAGAACGGCGGGCGACTTCCTGCGGTGATCAGCCTGCGCGCAATATACGGGCCCGAGGGAGGGCGTTTCGTGATCGTGACGCTGGCTGATATTTCGGAACAGAAACGTACCGAAGAGAGGCTCCGCGCCGCAAATGCGCGGCTCGCAGAGCATCAGAGAGAGATTGAGCAAGACCTGGTGCTGGCGACCCGAGTGCAGCGGAGCCTAGCACCAAAGCCCATCCTCTGGGGAGGCTTGCGGGTCGACACTTTCTACCAACCAGCGCACAGAATCGGCGGCGACTTCGGCTTGGTAGCCCCCTTCGAGGAAGAGCACTTGAATATCTTGGTCTGTGATGTCTCCGGTCACGGAATCAGCTCCGCGCTCGTCGCCAACCGAATATACTCGGAGATGCTAACGCTGCTGGGCGATCGTGCACCGCTCGCGGACATGCTCCGCCAGTTGAACTCTCTCGTGATTCAGAGTGTTGGCGTGTCAGGATTTTTCTTCACGTTGGCGGCGGCTCGATTTGACCGCGGCCCAACTGGCATGGAATTCGCCGGAGCCGGACATCCACCTGCGATGATCGTCCAGCCAGGGGCCGAGCCTCGCTTACTCCCGTCCCGCAGCATGATTCTGGGCTCGCTGCCAGAGGCCGTGGACGCTGACGCCACGCTTTACACGGAGCTCGAGTCTGGTGACCGCATCGTGCTCTACACCGACGGCATCACCGATGTGTTCAACTCGCGTGGCGAAATGCTCAAGGTAGAGGGTGTACAGAACATCGTTCGCGAAACGGCGCTTTTGCCCTTTAACGAAATGAAGCAGGGCATTCTCAATCGCGTCGCCGCGTGGCGCGACGGCCCGCTGGTCGACGATGTGTCACTCGTGCTCGTGGAAGTGCACTAAACAGCTGGACTCGCCGCTCGTTGGACCGATCTCTGAAGCCAGATTTATGGTTTCTAGGGGAAGACCTAGCAAACCGGGCCCGGTATCTCGATCAATTGGGGCGGCACACGGCAGCCAGTTCATCGACGAGATTCGTGATCGGCGGGGCATTCGCCCGCTGGTTCAGACACGGACGGAATTTGTGCCCGCCACAACTCCGGCGGATCAAAAGAGCTCGAAGGGTGCCGCATGACCCGAAACGGAAGCGAGTCGAGCATCCCTTGTAACTTGCGCAGCTCCGAGCTTCTCGGCAAGCACAATGTAGCGGCATCATAGGCTGAAAAATTGTGACGGAGTTGCCAAATGCGGGGCAGAAGGACGAAATGAGGGTACCGAGTAACACGGAGATCGCGCAGATCGCGGATCGCCTCGTCAGCACGAGGCGCGGAGACCGCTCCTTGCAACGCTAGACGCCTCAAATTGCCGTCAAGTTTTGGAGGCAATTTTAGGAAGGAGGAGAGAGAATGATCACCTCTCGATGCGATTTAATTGAAGGGGCGACAAAATGACCAATTCCATGAAGGCTATGAAGGTAGTCCGGAGAACGTCTCAGTCCCTCTGCGTGGTGGTATTGCTATTCACCTGCCACGCGCTCTCAGCGCAGAAGGACGAGCATCGCGTTCGGAATATTGTTCTGGTGCACGGTGCTTGGGCAGATGGCTCTGGCTGGAAAGGCGTATACGACATTCTCGCTAAGGATGGCTACAACGTCAGCATCGTCCAAGAGCCGGAGACCTCATTTAAGGACGATGTGGCAGCCACCAAACGCGCTCTGGCTCTACAAGATGGACCGTGCATTCTTGTCGCTCACAGCTACGGCGGAGCGGTAATAACCGAGGCGGGTATAGACCCATCGGTTGCCGGTTTGGTGTACATCGCGGCCCACATGCCAGACGCCGGAGAGAACGAGGCTGACGACGGAAAGCGCTTCCCAAGCGACCTCAGCAAGTCTGGCGCGATAAAGAAGACGGCAGACGGTTTCACATACCTAGACCCCGGGCAGTTTCATGAGTACTTCGCAGCCGACCTGACCGCGGAGCAGGCTGCGTTCATGGCCCGATCACAGGTGCTCAACTTCGCTGACAATTTCAAAGCAGTGATCACTACGGCTGCGTGGAGAAGCAAACCAAGCTGGATGTTGGTGGCGGGCAGCGACAGAACCATCAATCCCGACCTCGAACGCTGGTACGCCACACGCGCCAAGAGCCAGAAGGTCGAAGTCCCAGGCGCCAGTCACTGCGTCTACGTCTCCCATCCGAGGGAGGTTGCAGCTCTGATCGAAGAAGCTGCATCGCACCCTCATTAGAAGAGGGCGGGTGCTCAGCATGACCGGGGAGAAAATGCAGGTGCCCGCTCTCAACACTCAGCTTTCCCTTTGCATCGTTTTTGACGCTAGAGACCGGTGAGCTGGACCGCCTGAACGGGTACCGGACCCCGTTGTGCACTTCCGGTGGGAATCGCCGCCACGGTAAAAACCAATGCCACTAGCGAAACCACCTTGACGCCGCTGCTTGTACTTCGTGTCACCCTCTTGCAATTCCTATCACTGAACGCGTGACAGTAAAGGCGAAACGTCATCGCTCGCCATCGTTATCTTCGCAACAAATGTAGAATCAACCTTTCGGGAAGAAAATGGAATACGAGCCGCGTTGCGAAAAGATACCTCGAAGACCCGCCGCGCCTGTGTCACGACATCTTGTGTGGCCCGGTAGGCTCGGGACTTGAAAGTTCCCGCAGTAACGTCGAGTAGAGCTCCTGCTTCTTTGTTAGACATTTCGTCGTAGAACGTCATGGTGAATGCCTGCCGAAGCAGGGGAGTCATTTTTGTGAGGATAACATCCACCCGCTGAAACGTCTCCTTTTCCGCAAACGCCATCTCCGGGTCAGGATGCGAGTCAGGAATCCTCTCCGACCATGAAATCTCGTCCTTCGCGCCGGCTTCTGGCAAAGATTCGACCCGGCCAGGCCTCCGTTTCCTCCGAATCATCAATGCGGCATTCAGAACAATCCGTGTGAACCAAGTCGCAAGAGCAGACCGGCCTTCAAATCCGCGCAAGTGGCGGTAAGCGGAAACCAGTGCATCTTGGACCGCGTCTTCTGCATCTTCTTTATTTCGCAGGACCGAGTATGCCAGGCCGACGAATCTCGGGCGCGAGCTTAGAAATAATTCCTGGATGGTTTCCCACTCTTTCTCTCCCGGCCGTCTGCGCACTGGTCTATTGGGCCGGTACTTGGCCGAAGTGCGCGGAGTTGGCCGCGCCTTCTTGTCCCGCCGTGCCGGCAGATGATCCGCACTCTGTAGTGCTCTTGCACTTAGGCAAGAGCCCCCGAGATGGCTCGTTGATGTCGATGGTAGAGGCACTGCGATTCTCCCTTTCGGTCTGCATTCCATAAAGCATCTGCAGACCCATACCGGAGGTTCACCGATCAGTTGGCCATCCTTCGTGTTTTCAATAAGAAGGCAATAAGCAGGCGCCCATCCGCAGAATGGAAAGCTGGATCAGCCGGTAAGCTATGGCGAGAGTTTGACGGTTGCGTCGAGGTTCTGACGCAGAATTGGACAGTGGAATGGCGCTCCCCTCGAGCGTTCCTCATGGTCTTCGCTTTCAACGACTTGCCGCGACCGTCCAAACTTCTAAATTGGCAGGCGCAATGCAACACAGGTCTCCGAATCCACTCTTAGGAGTCCTCGTGCGGATAGGCATTGCTGCTGACCAAACCGGCTTCGACTGTAAGGAATGTCTCAAGTCCAGATTTTCCGCCCAAGGGCGAGCCGCTGAGGATTTCTCGACGGGGGATCTCCGCCAAACTGATTGCCGGACTTTGGCCGAACATCTCGCCGCTGCCATCTATGCGAAGCGTATCGAGCGTGGCGTGCTGGTCTGCGCCAGCGGCATTGGAGCTTCGGTGACGGCCAACAAGCATCCCGGGGTGCGCGCGGCTATGTGCCACGACTTGTACTCGGCGCATCACGGTGTTGAAGACGACGGCATGAATCTTCTGGTGATGGGAGCCTGCGTCGTGACACAGGGGCTCGCGTGCGAACTGGCTGACGCTTTTCTCGAGGCATCGTACGTTCCCTCCGAACAGACCTTCGGCATTCCTCCGCAACGTCTGATGCGCGTTGTCCAGCATATCCGCAACAATCTCGACAAACCACTTGCCGTTGGCGCGCTCTGCGCAATGGTCGAGATGAGCCAATCCCATTTCTCCAAGATGTTCAAACTCAGCACCGGGCTCGCTCCGCATCAGTTCGTACTGCAAGAGCGCATCAACCGTTCCAAGGAACTTCTCCTCCAAGGCAACGCTAAAATTGTCGACATCGCGCTCGGAGTGGGATTCGAGAATCAGGCGCACTTTACGACCGTTTTTGGAAATCTCGTCGGTATGACGCCCCGCCAGTTTCAGCGTTCCTCGAGTTGGAAAGCTGGTGGAATGCGCATCTCACAACTTTCGGTAGCGCAATGCTACTGAGACCGCGCCGCTTGGCAGCATACGCCCAGCGGAGCCAGAGTTTGGCACAGGGGATCCTATGAGAACGCGCGAGGAGACGCTGTCCAGTATCAAGAGCCAGGCATTCGACGTTTGTGTGATTGGCGGCGGTGCGACGGGTGCGGGCTGCGCGCTGGACGCGCAACTTCGCGGCTTAAAGACCGTACTCGTCGAAGCCGGGGATTTTGCCGGCGCCACTTCGAGCAAATCCACGAAAATCATTCACGGTGGAGTTCGCTACCTCGAGGAAGCGGTCAAGGAACTTGATCCTGCGGAATATCACGTCGTCGATCGCGCGCTGCACGAACGAATTCTCATGCTGAAAAATGGGCCATATCTCTCGCGCAGTCTCGAATTCCTGATTCCGTGCTTCCACTGGCTGGACGCCGGCTACTACGACATCGGTCTCAAGCTTTACGATTGGGTCGCCGGAGAAACGAGCATTTTCCCCAGCCATTTTCTATCGCGTGAGGAAACGCTTCGGCGCATGCCAACGCTAAAGAAAGACGACCTCGTCGGTTCCATTGCCTATGCCGACGGACAGTTCAACGACGCCGCATACAACATTGCGCTGGTGAAGACCTTCTGGGAATCCGGCGGCGATGCTTCGAACTACCTTCGTGTAACGGGATTCCAAAAAGCGGAAAACGGGAAACTGATAGCGGCCGAGGTGGAAGATCAATTCTCCCACCAGAAGCTCCTGGTTCGCGCCCGCGCCTTTGTGAACTCGACCGGTCCGGTGGCGGACACCGTTCGTGATCTGGCCACGCCGGGAATCCCTCACCGCATGCGGCTGAGCAAAGGCAGCCATATTTTGCTGCCACTCGACGTCCTTCCCAGCGAAGAGGCCATGCTCATCCCGAATACGGAAGATGGACGCGTGCTATTCGCCGTCCCTTGGATGGGCCGGATCCTGGTCGGCACTACGGAAAAAGAAGTCGGAGTCGAGGATGAGCTCTGCGTTACGAAAGACGAAGTCGAATTTATTCTTCGCCAACTCAACCAGTATCTGGAAAAACCGGTTACTCCAAATCAGGTTGTTAGCGGCTTCGCTGGGGCGCGCCCGCTAGTAAGTCCGGGCGGCGGCGCCGATACAAAGAAACTTTCACGCGGCGACGAACTCGAGATTGACCCTCAAAGCGGCTTGATCAGCATCATGGGAGGCAAGTGGACTACGCACCGTGCCATGGCTCAAGAAACGATTGAGACTGTTCAGAAATATCTGGACTTGCCGGCCACGCCAACGCTGACGCGCAATCGTCCGTTGACCGGTGCGAGCGGCTACACCCCGGTCTACTGGATGAGCCTGGTTCGCGGCTACAACATTTCCGAGCAAACGGCTAAACATCTCGCGGGCAGATTTGGCACCAACGCCCCGGAGGTTCTGGATCTCGCGAAGGAAGACATCGAACTCGCCAATCCCATCCTCCGGAACATGGCACCTATTCGTGCGGAAATCGTGCAGGGGGCTCGCGACATGGCCGTGACCATCGAAGACGTCCTCGCCCGCCGTACCGGACTCGAATTCTTCAGCTGGCGAGCTTCGCAGGAAGCGGCGCCGGTTGTCGGCTCGATTCTCGGAAAACACCTCGGCTGGTCGGCCGAGCAAATAGGCTCCGCCATAGGACAGTATGTGGAAAAAATTGACCGGTATCTACGAACCGCCGGACTTGCCGCTGAGCCTCTGCGGAGTTTCCACGCCTGAGAGCGTAATTCGGGTCAAAATTGTCGCAGGAGTTGGAAAGCGGAAAGAGAAAGTCGAAAGAAATGCCGAGCGGTGTGGCGATAAATTGCGTACGTGATGCGCCCACGAGGAACGAACCTGAATAAGCGAAATGCAAAGCTGTGCAGCTGTTCCAGAAAGCGGGCTGTCTTATGTCCACAACTCAAACTGCATTGAATCTCGACGTACTCTGCATAAATACGATGCGCACACTGGCGATCGATGCGGTCCAGCAAGCGAACTCGGGCCATCCAGGCACGCCTATGGGAATGTCGCCGACCGTCTACTGCCTGTGGCAGCGGGTTCTGAGATTCGATCCCCAGGATCCCATCTGGATGGATCGCGACCGCTTCGTTCTATCCGCCGGGCATGCCTCGACTCTGTTGTACACCATTCTGCATCTCGCAAAGGTGCAAGCAGTCGATCCGGACTACGAAATTCTGGGGAGGCCGAGCGTTACGCTCGAAGACATCAAATCCTTCCGCCAGTTTGGCAGCCGTTGCGCAGGACACCCCGAGTACCGCTGGACTTCCGGCGTCGAGACGACCACCGGTCCGCTAGGACAAGGCGTGGCCACAAGCGTCGGCATGGGCATCGCAGAAAAGTGGCTTGCGGCGCGATATAACCGTCCCGGTTATGAACTCTTCAACTACCGGATTTACGCGCTCTGCGGCGACGGCTGCATGATGGAGGGCATCTCGAGTGAGGCCGCTTCTCTGGCGGGCCATCTGAAACTCGACAACCTCTGCTGGATCTACGACAACAATCACATCACCATCGAAGGCAAGACCGAAATCACCTTCACCGAGGACGTCGCCGGGCGGTTTCTGGCATACGGATGGAATGTCCTTCGTGTCGGCGATGCCAACGACCTCGACCGCATCGAAAACGCACTGAAGACCGCCGCAGGAACGCCGGGCCGCCCATCCATCGTGATCATCGATAGCCACATAGGTTATGGTTCACCGCACCGTCAGGACACCAGCGCCGCGCACGGCGAACCGCTCGGCGAAGACGAGATCAAGCTCACCAAGCAGGCCTATGGCTGGCCACCCGACGCCAAATTTCTCGTGCCCGGTGGCGTTTACGAGCACCTCGAATCAGGCCTAGGCCGCAGAGGCCGGGAAGCGCGCGAAAAGTGGGAGAAACTTCTTGCAGAGTACCAAAAACAATTTCCAGAACTCGCGGCCGAGCTCGATCAAATCCAAAAACGAGAACTCCCGCCGAATTGGTCGAAAGACATTCCCCTCTTCCCCGCCGACGCCAAGGGACTCGCCGGACGCGACGCGTCCGCCAAAGTTCTCAACGCCATCGCCCCAAACTTGCCGTGGCTCGTAGGCGGTTCCGCCGACCTCACTCCTTCCACCAAGACACGAATGACCTTCGCCGCCGCAGGGGACTTTCAAGCCGACAGTCCATCAGGCCGGAATCTACACTTCGGGATCCGCGAACACTCGATGGGCGCGATCCTCAACGGCCTCGCGCTCTCAAAACTTCGCCCCTTCGGCTCCGGCTTCCTGATTTTCAGCGATTACGGCCGGGGGGCCATTCGCCTCAGCGCCCTGATGGAAATTCCCGTCATTCATATCTTCACGCACGACTCGATCGGCGTGGGCGAAGACGGCCCAACACATCAACCCATCGAGCATCTGATTTCACTGCGCGCCATTCCAAATCTCGTGGTGATGCGGCCCTGCGACGCGAACGAAGTTGCGGAGGCCTGGCGCCTGATTCTGGGCATGCCTCGGCAACCGGTTGCGCTCATCCTCACGCGACAAGCGCTGCCCACGTTCGACCGGAAACGTTTTGCGGCAGCGGAAGGTCTCGCGCATGGAGCCTACATCCTTGCCGATGCACAGGGCGGAAAGCCGGATGTAGTTCTCATGGCAACGGGCAGCGAGGTCTCCTTGTGTGTCGAAGCCTATGAAGAGTTAACGCGACAAGGAATTCGAACGCGCGTGGTGAGCATGCCTTCCTGGGAACTTTTCGAAAGACAGACTGAAGACTACCGGCAATCCGTATTGCCTCCGGCTATCAAAGCGCGCGTCGCCGTAGAACAAGCTTCCACGTTTGGGTGGGCACGCTACACGGGTCTCGACGGAGCGATTCTTGGAATGAAGACGTTCGGAGCATCGGCACCGTTGAAAGTCCTGCAAAAGGAATTTGGATTCACGACCAGCCATGTCGTCGATGCGGCCAAAGCGCAACTCGCACAGGTGAAGTGACCGTGCGTGGCGCATCGGCTTCCGGCTACGGCGCAATTTCGTCACATTGCTCGTCAAATGCCAAATTGAATTTAAAAGTCACAGAAAGGCAGCCAACATCATGACAACACCAGCACTGAGCATTACAAAAGGCGCGAATCCTCTGAGAGGACTCGCTGAATTCGGCCAGTCCGTTTGGTTGGACTACATTCGCCGAAGTTTGATCACCAGCGGCGAACTGAAGCGCATGGTTGTCGAAGACGGCTTGCGGGGCGTCACATCGAACCCAGCCATTTTCGAAAAAGCCATCGTCGGCAGCACGGACTATCTAGCGGTGATCCAGAGCGCGGAATCCGCCACCCTCGATGCCAAAGCTCTCTACGAAAAAATCGCCATCAAAGACGTGCAAGATGCTGCCGACATTCTTCGCACCGTCTGGGACGAGAGCAAATACCGCGACGGCTACGTCAGCCTCGAAGTCTCTCCGCTTCTCGCCCATGACACGGCGGGAACTGTAGAAGAGGCACGGCGCCTCTGGAAGGCGGTGGACCGCCCAAACCTAATGGTGAAAGTTCCGGGCACGCCTGAGGGAATCCCAGCAATTCGCCAACTCATCAGTGAGGGCATCAACGTCAACGTAACATTGCTCTTTTCGCGCGACGTCTACGAGCAGGTTGCCAACGCCTACATCGAAGGTCTCGCCGCCCGCGCAGCCTCCGGGGGTGACGTCAACCGTATCGCCAGTGTGGCGAGTTTCTTCGTCAGCCGCATCGACTCTACAATTGACGCCGAAATCACCGCCCAGCTGAAAACGGCGACCGATCCGGCCAAACGCGCGCGCCTCGCTGGACTCCTCGGCAAAGTCGCGATCGCCAACGCCAAACTTGTGTATCACAGCTTCACCGAACGCTACTCGAGCGAAGCCTGGAAGGCCCTCGCCAACAAAGGCGCGCAGCCCCAGCGACTTCTCTGGGCAAGCACGAGCACGAAGAATCCCAACTATAGAGACGTACTTTATGTAGAAGAGCTGATTGGCCCGTCCACTGTGAACACCATTCCCCCAGCGACGCTTAACGCCTTTCGCGAACACGGCCGCCTTCGTGCGAGCCTAACCGAAGACGTCGAGAACGCCGCTGACACGATGGAAGCCCTGGAAAAAGCCGGCATCTCGATGAAAGTGGTGACGGACAAACTCTTGGAAGACGGCCTGCGCCAATTCGAAGAAGCCTTTGCGCAACTTCTGAAAGCGACGGGATCAAGAAAAGGCATCGATTCCTCGGCGAAAATCAATTCCATTTCCTACACGCTGCCGACGAAGCTGACGGCCGCGGTGGAGGCCACGCTCGCGGACTGGGCAAAAAACGACAAAGTGCGCCGACTCTGGCGTGCTGACGCCTCGCTTTGGACAAACGCCGACGAGAATCACTGGCTCGGCTGGCTCGGAATCACCGACGACCAGATGGCCCACATCGAACATTTGACTTCACTCGCCGCCGAGATGAAGCAAGCAGGATTCAAGCACGCCTTACTGCTCGGCATGGGTGGCTCCAGCCTTTGCCCGGAGGTCCTGCGGCTCACCTTTGGAAAGTTCGAAGAATTTCCCGAGTTGCATGTCCTCGATTCCACCGACCCCGCGCAAATCAAAGCCATCGAAACCAAAATTGACCTGAAAAGCACAATCTTCATTGTCTCCAGCAAGTCCGGCGGCACGCTCGAACCCAACATCTACAAACAATATTTCTTCGCCCGCGCAAAGGAAGCCGTTGGTGAAAAGGAAGCCGGCAATCGCTTCATCGCCATCACTGATCCTGGCTCCAAGATGCAGCACGTCGCCGAGAACGATAAGTTCCGCCACATCTTCTTCGGCGTCCCCAGCATCGGCGGCCGCTATTCCGCCCTATCCAATTTCGGCATGGTCCCTGCCGCAATCATGGGCATCGACATCGCCAAATTCCTGAACCGGACCGAGGAGATGGTGCACGCCTGCGGCGCAACGGTGCCCGCCGCAGAAAATCCCGGCGTCGTTCTGGGCGCAATCCTGGGAACCGCCGCAACCCACGGGCGCGACAAGGTGACGATCATTTCTTCTCCTGGCATATCGGATCTTGGAGCGTGGCTCGAACAGCTTCTCGCAGAGTCCACTGGAAAGATTGGAAAAGGAATCATTCCCGTAGACCGCGAACGCCTCGCGAAGCCTGAGAGCTACGGGACCGACCGAGTGTTCGCCTATCTTCGCCTCGAATCCGCGCCCGATCGCGAGCAGGATGCGGCCATAGACGTTTTGGAAAGAGCAGGCCAGCCGGTTGTAAGCATCGCAGTGCAGGATCCTTATGCTCTCGGCGAGGAATTCTTCCGCTGGGAGATTGCCACAGCCGTAGCCGGTTCGATCATCGGCATCAACGCGTTCAACCAGCCAGACGTGGAAGCCAGCAAGATCGAAACACGCAAACTCACGAGCGAATACGAAACGGCTGGCAAGTTGCCGCCCGAAACACCCTTCTTCGACGCTGAAAGCGTCAAGCTGTACGCGGACCCGAGAAACACCGAAGCCCTCAAGAACGGAAAGTCGTTTGCCGAAATCCTAAGAACGCATCTCGGCCGCGCAAACGCCGGCGATTATTTCGCTCTCCTCGGCTACATCACCATGAACGCCGAAAATGAAACGTCTCTTCAGGCCATCCGCCACCTAGTCAGGGACACAAAAAAGGTCGCCACCGTTCTGGGATTTGGGCCGCGCTTTCTGCACTCCACGGGACAGGCCTACAAGGGCGGCCCCAATAGCGGCGTCTTCCTGCAAATCACCTGCGACGACGCCAACGACCTCGCGGTTCCCGACCAAAAATATACGTTCGGAGTCGTCAAGGCCGCGCAAGCCCGCGGAGATTTTGAAGTGCTTGCGGAACGCGGCCGCCGTGCACTTCGCGTGCACATTGGCAAAGACGTGAAAGCGGGTCTCGCAAAACTACATGCGGCTGTAAAACAAGCTTTGGTGTAAACCGCGGCGCGAGAAATCAGAAAGTCTCGACCAAACAGGAGGGATATCGATGCAACTAGGAATGATCGGACTGGGACGAATGGGGGCCAACATGGTTCGCCGCCTGCTAAAGGCCGGACACCAGTGTGTCGCTTACGACCGCAGTGCAGGATCAGTGAAGCAAGTCACGGCGGATGGCGCAACCGCCGCCACTTCGCTGGACGATCTGGTGAAAAAGCTCAAGCCCCCGCGCGCGGTCTGGCTGATGGTTCCCGCAGCGGTGGTGGACGCCACACTGCATGAACTCGCGGGAAAGCTAGAAGCCGGCGACATGGTGATCGACGGCGGCAATTCCTACTACATCGATGACATTCGCCGCGCAAAAGAACTCTCCGCAAAGAACCTGCACTACGTGGATGTCGGCACAAGTGGCGGCGTCTGGGGCCTCGAACGCGGCTATTGCCAGATGATCGGCGGCGAAAAGCAAATCATCGCGCATCTCGATCCAGTCTTTAAATCGCTAGCTCCCGGACGGGGCAACATCTCTCGAACGCCAGGGCGCGAAAAAGTCCAGGGAACCGCCGAAGAAGGCTATCTGCACTGCGGCCCGTCGGGCGCCGGACATTTTGTGAAAATGGTGCACAACGGAATCGAATATGCATTGATGGCCGCGTATGCCGAGGGACTCAACATCCTCAAGCACGCCAACGCGGGCAGCGGAACCCGCGAAGTAGATGCTGAGACCACGCCCCTGCGCAACCCGGAAAATTATCAGTACGAATTTCCTCTTGCCGATGTTGCCGAGGTTTGGAGGCGAGGCAGTGTGGTCGCCAGCTGGCTGCTCGATTTGACCGCGATTTCCTTGCTCGAGCAGCCCTCCCTTGAACGATTTTCCGGCAGAGTCTCCGATTCCGGCGAAGGCCGCTGGACGATTCTTGCGGCGATTGAATCGACGGCGCCGGCGCCCGTGCTGACAGCATCGCTCTTTGAACGCTTCGTCTCGCGCGGCGAAGACGACTACGCGACGAAGCTGCTCTCCGCAATGCGTTTCCAGTTTGGCGGGCATCTCGAAAAGGCCGCGAGCGCAGAGTAAACGAGTCAATAAGCAGAAATTAAAAATCTGAACAGTGGGATCGGAAAAAAAATGACGGAAGCTTTCGACGAACACGGACAAACACCCGGCCCTTGCGTCATGGTGATTTTTGGCGCCAGCGGCGACCTCACCAAACGCAAACTGATTCCTGCGCTTTACAACTTGGCAAAAGACCATCTCCTCTCGCCGCAATTCGCTCTGATCGGGTTCTCCTTCGACTCGCTGACAACGGAAGCCTTTCGTGCCCAGCTTACCAAGGACATCAAGGAATTCTCGCCTGACCCCATCGATAGCCATCTCTGGGAATGGTTCCTTCAAAGGATTTACTACGTTCAGGGCGATTTCCAGGATTCCGCCGCCTACGCACAACTGCGCACGCAGATTGCGGCCGCGGAAAAGACGCACGCCACGCAAGGGAACCGCTTCTTTTACCTGGCCGTATCTCCAAAGTTTTTTGCGCCTGTAGTGAAGCAGTTGGGGCAGGCAGGACTCACTGAAGAGCAGGACGGCAAATGGGCCCGAGTCATTGTCGAAAAGCCCTTCGGCAGAGATTTAGCTTCGGCAAAACAACTGAACCGCGATCTCAAACAGATTTTGGATGAACAACAGATTTACCGAATCGATCACTATCTGGGCAAAGAGACCGTGCAGAATCTCATGGTCTTCCGGTTTGCGAACAGCATCGCGGAACCCTTGTGGAACCGGCAATACATAGACAGCGTGCAAATCACTGCTGCCGAAACAGTCGGCGTTGAACAACGCGGCGGCTACTACGAGACGTCTGGTGCTCTGCGAGACATGGTCCCCAATCATCTTTTCCAACTGCTTTCGCTGACCGCGATGGAGCCCCCCATCTCTTTCGACGCCGACGCCGTGCGCGACAAGCAGGCAGAAATACTGCATGCCGTTCAAGTTCCCAATCCTGAGGACGTAATCACCACAGCCGTCCGCGGACAATACGGCGAAGGAGTCGCCGGAAATGAACGCCTGCCGTCCTACCGCGGCGAAAGCAAAGTCTCGCCTACGTCCAATACCGAAACGTACGCCGCACTCAAACTGCAGATCGACAACTGGCGCTGGTCAGGGGTGCCTTTCTACCTGCGCACGGGAAAGCGCTTGCCGCTACGCGCGACAGAAATTGCTATCCAGTTTCGCCGCCCTCCGTTCGTGCTTTTTCGGAAAACTAAGATCGCCGACTTGGAGACCAACCGTCTGGTCATTCACATCCAACCTGATGAAGGAATTTCTCTGCGGTTCGGCGCCAAGGTACCCGGCCCGATCATGCAGCTCGGCCTCGTCGACATGGAGTTCGACTACGCCCGCGACTTCGGACGTTCGCACAGTACCGGATATGAGCGGCTGCTATACGACTGCATGATTGGCGACGCGACTCTGTTCCAGCGGGCGGACATGGTCGAAGCGGGCTGGAGAGTTATCCAGCCGGTGCTGGACGTTTGGTCCGCTCTGCCGGCTGATCGTTTTCCCAACTACGCCGCCGCATCGTGGGGCCCGAAAGAATCCGACGAATTGCTCGCGCGGGACGGCCGTGCGTGGCGAACGATCGAAGAAGACCATCCGTCGTCTGAACCGAGCGAGGGTCCGGCGGCGTTGGGGCGGGCAACCGCCGGGGTGCGTTGAAAACCATGACAACAAATCGAGAAGTCAGAATCCTGCCAGACGCTAACGCCATTGCGCAAAACGCGGCCGCGGAATTTCTGGACGCAGCGCAGCAGTCCGTCCGGGAAAAAGGCTCCTTCCCTGTTGCGCTCGCGGGTGGTTCCACTCCGAAAGCGCTCTACACCTTGCTGACGAGCAATCCCTTGCTCCAGGCGAAGGTCCCGTGGAGCAAGATCCAGTTCTTTTTCGGCGATGAACGGCACGTGCCTCCCGATGACAGGGAGAGCAACTTCCGCATGGCCAAAGAATCGATGTTTGACAAGGCTCCGGTCGAGCCCAAGCAGGTGCATCGCATTCACGCCGAAAACGCGAATGCCGCGGAGGCAGCGGAGCAGTACGAAGCCGAATTGCGAGAATATTTCCAGTTGAAAGCAGGGCAATTCCCGCGCTTCGACCTCGTGCTTCTGGGCATGGGCCCGGAGGGACACGTGGCCTCTCTGTTTCCCGGGACAAAAGCACTGAAGGAAGAACACCGGCTGGTCGTCAGCAATTGGGTCGGCAAGTTCTTCACAGATCGCATCACTCTCACACTTCCGGTCTTGAACAACGCGGGCCTCGTCATTTTCATGGCGCACGGCGCGGAAAAAGCACTTGCGCTCAAGGGCGTGCTCGAAGGGCCGTACGAGCCGGACCAGCTTCCCTCACAGGCCATTCGCCCCACCGAGGGCAAACTCATCTGGCTCCTGGATCCGACCGCGGCCAGCCTGCTCGCTCCGCAAGCGAAGGGTGCGGTTTAGGGGAAAATCATGGCAACAGGTGCCCGCACGACCATTCAATCGTATCTCGGGCCGAAAGCAGAGTCCTTGCTCGGATTCCATTCGCCAAAGATCGCCAAGGAACGCCTCCATCTTCCCGGTCCCGATTTCATCGATCGTGTTTGGGCTGCATCGGACAGGAACATCCGTGTTCTGACGAATCTGCAAAGGCTCTTCGAGCACGGGCGGCTCGGCAAAACTGGCTATATGTCTATATTGCCCGTGGACCAGGGGATAGAGCACTCGGCGGGCGCCAGCTTCGCGAAAAATCCGGACTACTTCGATGGGGAAAACATTGTAAAGCTGGCCATCGAAGGCGGATGCAATGCTGTTGCCTCAACCTTAGGCGTCCTGGGTTCGGTCGCACGTAAGTACGCACACAAAATTCCCTTCATCGTGAAGCTCAACCACAACGAATTGCTAACTTACCCGAACAAATTCGACCAGGTTCTTTTTGGGACTGTGAAGGAGGCGCACGAGATGGGAGCAGCAGCGGTCGGCGCAACGATCTATTTCGGCTCGGACCAGGCTGACCGGCAGATTGTGGAGATTAGCCGGGCATTTGCTCTCGCGCATGAGCTTGGCATGGGCACGGTTCTGTGGTGCTATTTGCGCAATAACGCTTTCAAGAAAGACAAGGACTATCACCTCTCCGCAGATTTGACTGGGCAGGCGAATCACCTGGGCGTGACGATTCAAGCGGACATCATCAAGCAAAAACTTGCGGAGAATAACGGCGGCTATCTTGCGCTCAACATGGGCGATTCGAGCTATGGAAGATTTGACAAGCGCATTTACACCGAGCTTGCGAGCGATCACCCGATTGATCTTTGCCGCTACCAGGTGGCAAATTGCTTCATGGGAAGGTCTGGGCTGATCAACAGCGGCGGACCGTCTGGCTCCAACGATTTCGAGGAAGCCGTCGTCACGGCCGTGATCAACAAACGGGCCGGCGGCACGGGATTGATTTCCGGACGAAAAGCATTTCAGCGGCCTTTCCCGGAAGGAGTTCAATTGTTGAACGCGGTTCAGGACGTCTATTTGAGTCCAGATGTCACCGTCGCTTGAGGATTTAAGTAGTCAAAGAAAGAATTCGGACGAGGTTCCTTCCGGCGTAAGAGGAACCGTTGGGAGGGGTCTTGCCAAATCGACTGACAGGAAAAGTCGTTGCCGTAACGGGTGGCGATCAGGGAATCGGACGCGCGATCGCGGAACGCCTGGCGCAGGATGGCGCCGATGTCGCGATCTGCTATCGCAAAAACAAAAAAGGGGCGGATGAAGTTGTGGCCGGCATCACCGCTACAAAACGGCGCGCCGCCGCCTTTCAAGCTGACGTAGGAATCGTGTCTGACGGCCAAAGATTTATCAAAGAGGCCGTCGCCAGTCTCGGAAAGATCGACATCCTCGTCAACAATGCTGGTCTCGAAAAGGGAGCGGACTTTTGGGACGTGACCGAAGAGGATTTCGACGCTGTTCTCAACGTGAATCTAAAAGGCATGTTTTTTGTAACGCAAGCGGTAGTGCGTCACCTCCGGCAAACAAATCGCCCAGGAAAAATAATTAACATCAGCTCGGTGCATGAAGAGCTTCCGTTTCCACATTTCGCCTCCTATTGCGCGAGCAAAGGCGGAATTAAAATGCTGACCCGCAATCTGGCGATCGAGCTCGCGCCGGCGAAGATCACCATTAACTCGATTGCGCCCGGAGCGATCGAAACGCCCATCAACACAAAACTTTTGAATGATCCGGTCAAGCTCAAAGCGCTGCTTGAGAACATTCCGCTCGGAAGGCTCGGGAAGCCCGAAGATGTCGCAGGTATCGCCAGCTTCCTTTCTTCAGCAGATTCCGACTACGTCACCGGAACCACGTTTTTTGTCGATGGCGGCTTGCTGTGGAACTATCAGGAGCAATAGCCAATCATGGCTTCAGTGAAAAAGGAAGAACGAGGTCGAACATGACAACGAAAAATGGGCACGCGGCAAATCCAATCAAGATGGTGATCGCAGATGTGGATGGAACGCTGGTCACTCAGGAGAAGGTGTTAACGAAACGGGCAGCCGAGGCGGTTCTGCGCCTGCACGACGCGGGAATTCAGTTTAGCGTCACGAGCGGACGGCCGCCCCGAGGAATGGAAATGCTGATCGAGCCGCTGAAACTCGTCCAGCCTCTGGCGGCGTTTAATGGCGGGGTTTTGATTCAGCCGGACCTTGTGACCGTTGTGGATCAGAATTTTCTCCCGGCGGGAGTACCCGAGCAGGTGATCGATTCCATCGAGAAGCATGGTCTGGACGTATGGATTTACACGGCGACCGATTGGTTCGTGCGTGACGTGAATGGAGCGCACGTAGCCCGCGAGCAGTGGACGGTGAAGTTTCCTCCAAAAGTCGTCAAGACGTTTGACGGGCTGCTCGGCCGCGTGGCGAAGATTGTGGGCGTCAGTGACGACCTCGCGGCCGTAGCGAAATGCGAAAAGGACGTTCAGCAAGCCGGTGGCAGCCACATTTCCGCGGCACGCTCGCAGCCCTACTACCTCGACGTGACCCATCCGAAGGCAAACAAAGGCGAAGTAGTGCTCGCCATGTCGAAGCTGTTGAACATTCCAGCCGAACAAATGGCAACCCTCGGCGATATGCCCAATGACGTTCTGATGTTCAAGAAGAGCGGCGTGAGCATTGCTATGGGAAACGCGAGCAAGGAAGTTCAGGCCTCGGCCACCTACGTTACGGCCACGAACGAAGACGAAGGATTCGCGAAAGCGATCGAGGAGTTCGTATTGAACGCGCATGCCGCGAAAGCGTGAACGCATTCGGCAAAAAAAGCGGGACGGACGGCGGGAAACCGAATGCCGCAAGGGAGCAAGAGGATATGCCCAGTCTCTCTCATCTGAAACGGATCCCCTGCATGGCCGCACTGCTCGTTGCCGTGGTTCTGCCGTCCGCCGCCCAGCAGCCTGCCCAGCCCGTTCAGTCTGCCTCGCAAACGGATGGCCTGCAGAAGCAATTGGCAGACCTTAAACAACAATACGAATTGACTACCCGCGATCTCCAACAACGCATCGCTTCTCTGGAACTGGAAATCCAAAAACAGCAAGAAAAAGAGAGCGAAGAAAAAGAGGCCCGCGAAAAAGCAAAGCAGGGAATGATCTCGGCTGCGGAGCTGGCGGCCCAGCAAGCAGCCAAGAACGCCGTCAGCGGACAGTCCGATCAAGTCGGAGCAAAGTATCAAGGCCAGTTGCCGTCGGAACCGACGTATGACTTGCTGAATGAGGCGGAAGCGACGATTGCGAAGCTGCAGGAGCAAGTGAGCAGCTTTGAGTTCCACGGCTATTTCCGCTCCGGTTACGGTCTAAATAGCGACGGCGGACAGCAAGTAGCTTTCCAAGCTCCGGGAGCGGATGCGAAATACCGCCTCGGCAACGAAGCGGAAACCTACGGGGAGTTCATTTTCGTCAACAACTGGCTGAACCCCAATCACGCCACGGACAAAGCCTGGATGAGGACGGAGGTCATGATCGAGGCGAACACCTCGAACTCCGCGACCTATGCGAATTTTCCCAACGGCGTCGGCGACGATCAATTCCGCCTGCGCGAAGCCTTCGTGCAAGCCGGGAACATTTTGGATTTCCAGCCGGACGCCAAGTTCTGGGCCGGCGACCGCTATTACCGCCGCCAGCATATCGAAATCGACGATTTCTACCCTCTGGACATGAGTGGCTACGGTGCCGGCTTCGAGGATTGGAACTTGCGCATTGGTAAGATGGCCGTGGCCTACTTGGCAGGCGCGCGCCCAGACGTCCTCACGCAATACGGCAACTATGCGAAGAGCAACATCGACGTGCGGTTCTACGATCTAAAGGGTCCCTTCGGACTGCTTGGCTTTTGGTTTGACTATTCGGTGGCTAAAGGTGGAACGGTACAGAGCATAAGCACGGAAACCGGCACTCCGACAGCCGGCGCCATCATTCCCACAACGGATGGCTACGCTATCGGCATTCGCCAGCAGCGCCTCGAATGGCACGGTGGTTATAACACCTTCGGCTTCCAGTACGGCAAAGGCGCTGCAAGCAATTTCAGCACCTCGATCGACAATCCCAGCCCATTTCTCGGAAGCTCCGAACGATTGCTGCTTACCGAGCAACTCCTCGTTCAGCCGAACGACCGCTTCGCCATCATGCCGATTTTCGTTTTCCAGCGGCAGCGCGACGGGATGCCCGGGCACAGCTTTAACGACTGGGCCTCCTTCGGCGTTCGGCCGGAAGTATTTTTCACCAAGTATCTCTCGCTGGCGTTTGAAACCGGCTTCGATCACACCGAGGGCTTTGCCACCACGCAAACTGGCAACAGCACGCAGTACGACGGCTGGCTGCGCAAATTCACGATCGCGCCGCAAATCGGAGCGGGCCGGAAATTCTTCAGCCGGCCTGTACTGCGCGTTTTCTTGACCTACGCGAACTGGTCCAACGGGTTCCGCGGTTTGGTGGGTGGAATCCCGTTCGAGGATAGAACCAGCGGGCTCACATACGGGGTGCAAACGGAAACATGGTGGTAGGACTTCAATCGCTTCAGCTGGAGGATGCCTGTGGGATCAGAACTTAAGAAAGTGCCGCAGAACGCTGCCGGAGACGTGGAAGCGACGAGCACCGGCTTTGTCATTTTGGCTGCGATTTTCGCTGCCGTGGGAGGCTTGCTCTTTGGCTATGACACGGCGGCAATTTCCGGAGCAGTGATTTTTATCAAGCAGCAGTTTTCGCTCTCGACGTTTCCGGAAGAATTGGTGGTGGGCATGGTGCTCGTAGGTGCAGCGACGGCCGCGCTTGGCGGCGGGCGGCTTTCGGATCGGCTTGGGCGACGCGTTACTTTAATGCTGACTTCCGCAATTTTTATTTTCGGGGCGCTGATTTGCGCGTTTGCCAGCTCGTTCCAGATTTTGCTGGTGGGTCGCACCATCGTGGGATTGGGCATCGGTTTGGCGTCGACGACGGTTCCGGTTTATATCTCGGAAGTATCACCTCCGCAGGCGCGCGGGTGGCAAGTCTCCCTGTTCCAGCTTGCCATCACGCTCGGGATTCTGGTTGCGTATCTTGTGGACTATGCCTTTGCCGGGAGCGGCGGGTGGAGATGGATGCTTGGCCTGGCGGCCGTTCCGGGCCTTATTCTGGGCCTGGGGATGCTGTATCTTCCGGAAAGTCCGCGGTGGCTGGCGAAGCACGGACAGGCGGAGAAGGCGCAAGAGATTCTGAGCCGAATTCGCGGCACCACGAATGTTGCGTCGGAATTCCAGGAAATTCAGAGCACGCTGTCGCTCGGCGGCGAGCACGGGAGTTGGTCGCAGCTCTTGAGCCCGGCAGTTCGCCCGGCGCTCGTGGTTGGCGTCGGTCTGGCCGTGTTTCAGCAGATCACGGGAATTAACACAGTCATCTATTACGCGCCGACGATTTTGCAATCCGCTGGCATTTCTTCGGCTTCCGGAGCCATTCTGGCCACGGCGGGGATCGGGGTCGTGAATGTGGTCATGACTCTTGTTTCGATGTGGCTGATTGACAAGATGGGGCGGAGGCCTCTGCTCTTGATTGGCACTGCAGGCATCATCATTACTTTGGGCATTCTCGGTTTCGCGTTTATGAAGCCTGGCGGGGGGTTGGCGCGGGTGGCGGTGGTCACCTTGATGGCTTACGTGGCTTCGTTTGCGATTAGTTTGGGACCGATTTTCTGGCTGCTCATTTCGGAGATTTATCCTTTAAAGATACGCGGGCTGGCCGAAGGGACGGCGGCGGCCTCGAACTGGGCGGCTAACTTGTTGGTCTCGCTCACATTTCTGACGTTGGTGCAGGCGTTGGGGCCTACCCGGACGTTTTGGCTGTATGCACTCTTCGGAGTGGCGGCTTGGATCTTTTCTTACTACCTCGTGCCAGAGACGAAGGGGAGGACGTTGGAGCAGATTGAGCGGTCTTTGCATGGAAAAGTAGCCTCTCCGGGAAGAGAAGCGACGCAAAGCGCTTAGGCGGAATTGGCCGGCTGAGGACACGCGCTTGTATTTGGTGCTGGAGTGTTCCTGCTTGGGCTGGTTTGCGCCGTGGTGCGCGCGGATCGAACCGCGTATCGCAAAGGATACAGCGCAGACGAAGAATCAACTGGCGGCTTGGGCGTGTGCAGTCCGGCCTTGGCTGATTTTTTGGATCATGCGGCTGCCGATTCTTGCGCCGCGGAGGCAGCCGACCGGTCGGAGGTCGGTTTTGCTTTGGACGATGGGGAGCCAGGAGATGCCGTGGTCGAGCATGGTGGCTGTGGCCACGAGGATGGAGTCGTCCAGAGAGGCATAGAGGGGGTTGGGTGGGAGGAGATCGCTGAGTTTGCGGCAGGTTACGTCGCTGCGAGACTCGGGGGGAATGATAGCGATACGGGCGGTCAAGTCGTAGAGGTCGTTGCGGTCCAATGTGCCCCAGAGGCGTTGCTTTTCGTCGAGAATGAGGAGTTGACCGGCTGGGGTTTCGTTGAGAGCGACGACTGCGTCGGCAAGGGTTGTCTCTGAGCCTAGACTTTTTGCGGGAAGAGGATCCAGCAGGGATGCCAAGGGCTCATCGGACAAGAGCGACTTGGCAAGGGGCAGGCGGCGCCAGAAATCGCCGGAGCGACGAGCCAACGTGCGGGATAGCAGGTCGCGCAGCGGAGTGGAAGCCCCTGCGAGCTGCGCAAACAGACCACTGCCAATTTGGGTGAGACGCACGACGGTACGCGCGCGGATGCTGGTTTCGTGCGGGTGATCGCCGAGAAGTGTAGCCTCACCGAAAAAATCTCCCTTGCCGAAAACTGCAACGATCTTGGGTTCCGGATCTGGCAGCGACACTTTCAGGGCTTCGACTTCGCCGTCATCGATGATAGAAAAGGTGCGTGCCAATTCGCCTTGGCGGTGAATGTAATCCCCTGGGAGAAAATAGGCGTGAGTCACGTTAAGCGCGGTATCGGTGTTGAGAAAGCTCAGATCACGAGGGAAGAGAACATCCCAAGCCCAGTCGAGGGCGACTTTAAATCTGCGGGACCAGGTTGGCAGTTTGAAGAGGTAGACACCGCGCCACATAATCCAGGCGAGGAACCCGGAGAATCTCATGCCAAACATTTCGGCAACGGCCGAGTAGCCGCCGATGGAACAGAGCTGACCGAGGGCTTTAAAGCTGAAGGGTTTGGTTGGCTCGCCGTGCAGAATGCGGACCAGGTTGAGCGCGGCTTGGCGGCCTTCGCGTTCGGCGAATTGACCTGTGGTTGGGGAGGGCTTTTTGTCGAAGTCGTTGATGATGAGCGCGCAATCGCCGAGGGCCCAGGCGTTGGTTTGGCCCTCGATGCGCATTTCGGGAGAGGTGCGGATGCGTCCCTTTTCTTTGGGGACACTGAGGTTTTGAACCAGGGGAGAGGCGGTGGTGCCGATGGTGCAAACGACGGTGGCTCCCTGGAGCTTGCGGCCATCGTTGAGTTCGATACCCTCGTGAGTGGCGGCGACGGCACGAGTTTTCAGGAGAATGGTGATGCCGGCTTTTTCCATTTTCTTACGGGCGAATTCGCGGAGATTGGGAGCGACTTCAGGCAAGATTTGGTCCTGGGAATGGACCATGGTCACGACGACATCTTCCTTGCGGAAGTTACGGTAGAAGCGGGTGCTGCTGCGAACGAGTTCGTTCAGCTCTCCGGCGACTTCAACGCCACTGAAGCCGGCGCCCACGATGATGAAATGAAGAAACCCGCGGCGGCGCTCGGGATCGCTGGTGGCTTCGGCTTGCTCCATTTGACGGACGACGTGTTGGCGGAGATCGATGGCATCGCGCATGACTTTGAAGGCGAAAGCGTGTTCGGTCATACCGGGGATGATGCCGAGGTTGCTGTCCGCGCCGCAAGCAATGGCCAGGTGATCGTAGTGCAGACGTGTTAGAACGCCGTTTCCATCGTCATATTCAATTTCTGAAGCGGGCAGGTCGATTCTTTGTACACGTTCGGTTCGGCAACCTACGCCGGGCAGCATTTGGCGGAGCGGAGCGGCGGCGGCGTCGACATTGATGGAGGCTCCGGCGACATCCGCGAGCAGGGGATGAAAGACCATGTGGTTCTCTCGGTTGAAGAGAAGAATCTCACAGTCGGATGGGCGCAGCTTGCGGCGAAGAGTTTTTGCGAATTGAACGGCCGCAAATCCTCCACCGATGATGACCACTCGGATTGCCTTCACTTTTTCGCTCCTATCCCGGCGCCCACCACAAATCAGAGTTTTCCTCGATACTTGAAGATAAGTGGCGCCGAATCCCACGCATATGGGATACGCAAGACACTATTCGAAACGCGCGACTGAAACGGTTTTGGTACAGAGGCATGTGGATCATGCGCGCGCCCTCTGGATTCAATCTTGCGAATGGTCGCCTGGCGGCGTGATGCCTAGCCGTTTCATTTTGTAAAACAGCGTTGTGCGCTTCAGGCCGAGTCTGGCGGCGGCTCCGCGCGGGCCACCGAGTTGCCAATTGGCGCGCTGACAGGCTGCGAGAATTTCCTGGCGGACTTTGTCTTCGAGCGTTGGATTGGAGATTTCGAGCGGCGCGGATTCAGGTTTCTCCGGAGGTTCGGCTCCGAAGACGCCTTCGGTCGAAAGGATCACTCCGCGAGCGACGTAGTTTTGCAGTTCGCGGATATTGCCGGGCCAGGAATGACGAACCAGAGAGCGCATGATTTCGTCGGGGATGTATTCGATGCTTTTGTCCATGGTCACGGCGAAATGCTGGACGAAGTAGCGCACGAGTTCCGGAATGTCGGCTTTGCGTTCGCGAAGAGGGGGAAGAGAGATGGGGAAAATATTCAGACGATAGTACAAGTCTTCACGGAACTCGCGGTCGCGGACCATTTGACGGAGATCGCGGTTGGTGGCGGCGACGACGCGTACGTCGACACGGGTTGTACGCGTGCCGCCGACCGGTTCGAACTCGCGCTCCTGGAGGACGCGGAGGAGTTTGGGCTGGAGTTCAAGCGGCATATCTCCGATTTCATCGAGAAACATGGTGCCACGGTCCGCCAGGGCGAAGCGGCCAGGATGCGAATTGATGGCGCCGGTAAAAGCGCCGCGTTCATGGCCGAAGAGTTCGCTTTCGAGAAGGCCAGCGGGCATGGCGGCGCAGTTCACTTTTACGAGATTGCGGCTTTGGCGAGGGCTGAGTTCGTGAATGGCGCGGGCGATGACTTCCTTGCCGGTGCCAGTCTCGCCGCTGATTAGAACGGTGGCGGTGGTGGGCGCGACGGCTTGGACTTGAGAGAGAATATTGCGAAGACCGCCGCGGCGGCCCACGATCGTGTCAAGAAACGAGGACTTAGGATGGTCGATTCTACGTGGAAGATGTTGATCAGGACCATCGAAGGTGGTGGTCATAGCCTCGCTTTCCGTATATCCGCCGAGTTGTGCAAAGGATCGTGACACTGAAGCCATGTTTCACCCCGTGATTTGCCGCCGCACCAAGTTCATGGGCGGGGCGGAATTCGTCGTGCTAGCCGCGGCCGACGTTTGGACGGTCAACTCAAACATAAGAAAAGAGCCTCGTCCAATAGCGTAGGACTTGGGAGCCGATATGGATTCTGGATCCCCACGCTGCCCATTGGACTAATCTCATACTTGTTCGGATGTAGTTTTTCTGTAGAAATTTCATTTTACTGGGCGTCTCCGATCCCGAGATTCGGAGAAAGAGGAGGCAATCGCGGCGCCATAGTAAGCGATTGAAAATAGAAAGATAAGGCGAGGATTTGGTGGCGAGATTTCGACAATTGGCGAAACTTTGTACAACGCTGGCGAAGAGCTGGGTGATTGCACAGATCAAGCCGCGGTTCGGCGTTGGAGTGCGGTTGCCGACAATCCTTTGCGGGAGGAGGGATGGACTCATCATTCAGGAGTCTGGCCCATCGCTTCGATCATTTCATCGCGGGCTTGAATGTATTCCAATTGCGATTGCAAGAGCAGGGTTTTGGCGTCCAATTCGTGAGCGGCGGCGGCATCGGCCTGGGAGAGCAGTGCGGCGCCCTCCTGGAGTTGCTGGGCGGAGAGGCGGCGCGATTCGGTGCGAAGCGCGAGAAGTTCTTCGGAGACTTTTACCATTTCGCGGGTGCGTTCCAGCTTGTTGTAGGCGGTTTGGACGCGGAGTTCGATTTCTTCTTTAATGCGCGCGAGATTCTCCTCGGCTTGGGAAAGTTGGGCGGAGTGCTCGCCAATGGCGGCGCGCCTTTTGCCGCCATCAAAGAGATCGTAGCCAAAATGAAGCCCGAACGAGCCGAAATTGCGGGCGAGGAAGGGGACGTTTTCCTGGTGGCTGTAGCGGGCGAAGGCTTCGAGGTCGGGGATGTACTGGCGTTTGGCGAGACGTACGGCAGCAGAGGCCTTATCGACTTCGGCGCGGGCTTCGGCCATCTCTGGGTGCGATTCGAGAGCGACGCGGAGGCACTCTTCGCGCTCGCAGGTAGCGCCTACTTCGCGGACGGTGGCGTCGAGTGTGAGGGTAGTGGCGAGGGGCAGGCCGATGGCGTCATCGAGTTGCATGGCGAGATCGGAGAGCTGCAGTTCGGTGGCCAGGAGGTCTTGCCTGGCTTCGAGGGATTGCGCGCGGCTTTCGATGGCTTCTTCTTCGAGGACGGCGCCGAATTTGACTTGTGCTACGCGCTCGCTTTTGAGGTCGTCGCTGGCTTTGATGCGCGCTTGCGTGGCTTCGCGATGGGCTTGGGCGATAAGAATGCGGTAGTAGATTTGGTGAACACGGAGGGCAACTTCATTTTCGGTTTGATGGGCTTGGTCGCGGGAGGCGTTTAGCTCGGCGGCGGCGATGTCGTTGGCGGGCTTGATTTTGAGAAGTTCGGAGAGCGGCTGAGTGAGCTGGGTGCCGCTGGTGACAAGCGTTTTTCCGCCCTGATTCAAGATGACGGATTGACCGGGAAGCGAGGTGCCGGCGGCGGTGCCAATACTTCCGGCGGGGATGCCGATGAATTGGGTGTCGGTGACTTGGACGAGATTGCTGTCGTTGCGAAGGGTGGGGTAATAGGCGCTGCGGGCGATGTCCTTGGCGTGTTCTTTTTCTTCGACTTTGTAGGCGGCGATGCGCACGACGTGATTGTGCTTGAGCGCCATTTGGACGGCTTCGTCGAGCGTGATGCGGCGAGAGGCGGGTGGATTAGCTTCCTGGGCGGCGACGCTGCGGGCTTGAAGGAGAAACAGAAAAGCGCAAACTTTGGCTGCACGGCGTGAGCTCATGATCGGCCTCCTTGGGTGGGGGAGTCCGCGGCTTCCGGGAAGCCGAGTTCGCCGAAATGCAGCGGGGCTTTCTTGAGGAGAGCGATCAGCAGAAGGGAGACTAGGCAGGCCCAGGCCACCAGATGAAATCCGTCGATGAAAGTGAGGGTATAGGCTTGCAGGCGAACGCGGGCGCTCATGAGTCCGACGGCGCGGCCGGTGGCGGCGGGGAGGCCGGAGGATTTGGCGTAGAGACCGGCGGTGAGTTGGCGGATGGCGGCGTCATCGATCCAGCTGCCTTGCTGAACGTGGAGGCCGAGGAGGTTGGAGTGGAGTCGTTCGCGGACGGCGATGTAGTAGGTCATAAAGGCAACTCCTATTTGGCCGCCGAGGAGGCGGACGATGTGAAAGAAGGCGGAAAAAGTTAACGCGAATTGAGGCTTGGAGAGTCCGCCGGAGAAGATGGCCTGAAGGACGATGGTGGAGACGAGGCCGATGAAGGCAAAGGATTGGCCTACGCCCATCAGAAGCTCGGAGCGGTAGTAATTCGAAGCGGACCACGCGGCGGTGAATTGGGCGTTCATCACCGAAGCGGCGGCCATGCAGACGAAACCGGTGGCCATGAGGAAGCGCGGGTCGAGGCCGTAGATGAGGAGCAACGCTGCGATACAGGCAATTAGAAGCTGCGGGGCGGCGGTCCAGATCACCGCCGGGGCAATTTGATCGGCTTCAAATCCGTGGATGGCGAGGGATTGTGGAATGAGGACGATCGTGGCGAGCAGGCAGAAACGGAAAAAAGCTAGACCTATTCCGAGAAGGATTGTGTTCCACTGGCGCAGGTAGGGCAGGTCAACGAGGGGATTGGGGCTGCGGAGACGGCGAACCAGCGAAGAGATTAAGAAAACCATGGCGCTGAAGAAGAGTGCGTTGAAGAGGCCGGAGCGCCACCAGTCGAGGCGCTGACCTTGGTCGAGTGCGGCGAAGAGGAGGGCGAAGCCTGCGCTGGCGTAAAGGAAACCGGCGAAGCTGGGTGGGGTGGCTTTCTTTGCGCCTGGAACCGGAAGAGGAGGAGCAGGGATTCCGTAGTAGATGCAGGCAATCATGATGGGGGTGAGCAGGGCGGAGTTCCAGAACATCCAGTGAAAAGAGAGATGGTCGCGATACCAGCCGTAGAGAGTAGGAGCGATATTGACGGCACCATCAACGAAGGTTGCGTAAAGGGCAAGAGTAAACGGAAGAAAGCGGGGCGGGATATTTCGCAGGGCGAAGGTCAGCGTGAGCGGATAGAAAGTTCCGGAGGTGAGGCCGGCGAGTACGAGCGCGGTGATGAGCAGGCTGTAGCTGTGAATCAGCGGGAGCAGCGCGCAGATTAGAGTGAAGAGACTTGCCGCAATCAGAAGGACCAGGCGGGCGCCGAGCAATCCGCCGAAATAGACGGTGAATGGGCCAATGAACATGAGAGCGATGTTGTAGGCGCTGCCGATCCAGGCGCCGTCGTCGTATCCAATGCCGAGGCTGCCTTTGAGATCGGCGGTGCCGAGAGTGAGCATGCGACCGGTCAGAGTGACGATTCCGGCGCCCATGACGACACCTAAAATACCGAGGAGGGGAGTTTGCGAGAGTTCGGCGGGTAAGCCTCCAGCAAGCGCCTTGGCGACTTGTAGAGGAGTTGGGGAATGCAGTGCCGCGGTTTGAGTGGCCATCGTCGCTCCGGTCAGTGCGTGGTTCGAACGGCGGCGGTGACAGAGAGGCCGGGGCGCAGCTGCGCCGCGAGAGTTTGGTCATCGAGCGCGATCTTCACGGGGATTCGCTGGACGACTTTGGTGAAATTTCCGGTGGCGTTGTCGGGCGGGAGGAGCGCAAATTGCGAGCCGCTGGCGGGGGCGATCTCGAGAACTTTGCCTCGTACCGTCTGGCCCGGGTACTCGTCGATGTGAATCTCGGCGGGGTCGCCAATTTTCATGTGGGTGAGCTGCGTCTCGCGATAGTTCGCTTGAATCCATTTTGTTTCGGCGACGAAGGTTAGGACTTGCGTGCCGGGAGAGACGAGTTGTCCCGGGCGCACCTGCCGTTCTCCCACCGTGCCATCTCCCGGCGCGTGAATTTTCGTGTAGCCCAGATTTACTTGCGCGACGGTTAGGGAAGCCTCCTTGGCGTGTAGATCGGCAATCAACTGCAGCTCTTGCGATTCGAGGACGGCTTTGGTGCGGCGTTCGGACTCGACGGAGATTTCATTGCTGCGCAAGGCGGTCTTGGCTTGTTCGAGATCGGCCTCGCGGCTCGTGGCTTGTGCGGAGAAACGCTGCTCGTCGGCGACGGCGCCTTCGACGCGCTGCTGCGTTGCCGCTTGCGTAGAGAGAAGGGCCTCCTGGCGTGTGCGTTCGGCGCGCGTACGGGTTACATCAGCCTGAACCGCTTTTATGCCGGCTTCGGCGGCGGCGATTTGCGCTTTGGCCAGGTCGATACCGGCGAGGGCTCTGTCGATTCGCGAGTCCTGGAGATCACGCTGCTTGCGATTGTTCCCAATCGCTGCTTTGGCAGCCTCGACGGCCGCGGAGGCTTGCGCCAGCTGGGCTTGGTAATCATCGTCCTGAAGTTCGACGAGGAGATCGCCGGCGCGCACTTTTTGAAAATCGTTGACCTTCACCGTGCGGACGATGCCGGCCACTTTGGTGCTCAGCGGAGTCAAGTCGCCGCGGACGAACGCGTCGTCGGTGACTTGTTCGATTTTTCCTCCTTCCCAGGCGTTCCAGTCTCTTGTGAGGGTGATGAGCACGGCTGCGGCGAGCAGCAGCACGACGAGGGGCGTCGCGTATTTGAGCCAAGGCCAATGGGTTTTAGGCTGTGGCGCCGCAGCGTGTTCGGGCGGAATGGCGTGCGTGGGAGCTGGTGTTGAGAGGGGAGCCGGTGTTGAAGCAGCCATGGTCGATCTCCTCGAGAACTAACTTTCCGATTTGCGCTCGCTATCGGATTTACAGCTTTGTACCAACAAGTCCTGCGCAGATTTTGCCGTCGCACCGCTTGGCGCAAGGACGTACTGGCAAAAACAACCGGCCGTTTGCATCCCAATTCAACAACTAGCAGGTCGAATACAAAGCCGCAAAGATCGCGATGGCTCTTGCCTCCATTGCGAATCACGATGGCGAGGCCCTCGGGCCAGGGTAATGCGTTCCTGGCTGTGTGACTTGGATACATGTGGAGGCTCGGAGGGTGTAGACCAATTGGGCTTTAGGCGGACGAGACGGTTCCTGGTGCACTGAGACGCACGGTGCGGTTCCTTTTGGATGGAGTTCAGTCGCATCATTACGTCTCGAGGCGTTGTCTCGTGATCCATTCACGGATGTAAGCCGGACAATTCTTGAGTTGGGTGCCGTCGGTTTCGCAGCGTTCGAGAAACTTGACAGCCTCGTGGTCCACCAGAGTTAGATCCTTTAAATCCAGGACTATGCGGCGCCCCTTCGATTCTGAGAGGAATAGCGTTTCCAGTTCGGCTACATTTTCTTCGTCCATTCGGCCAATTAGCGTGAGCACAACCTCTCCGTTTGCTGTTCTTTGAATCTTCAGCATCGACCCTCGCTCAGAACGCTCATGAGATGGGACAGGGCAATCCTACGTCCACTTACAAACCTCTGAGAACAAGCGCATTAATCCATTTTGAAATGGCGGGTTTTCGCCAATTGTCGAATTTCTGTACAAAGCGATCTTCGGTTTGTACGATTCGGACGGTCGATTGCGTTCGTGAAAAGGGGTCTTCGAAGCGACTGTATAGTCAAGGACTGGGAATGGCGTTACGGCGGCTAACGCTTGAAACGATTCTTGCCAATCTTCAGCGACCTGATCTTAGATTCCAACGTAGATCGCGGCATACCCAGTTTGGTGGCCGCGCCCGAGGGGCCGGACACGCGCCCAGCGCATTCTTGCAAGGCGGCCTCAATCATCTCTTTCTCTTGAGCGGCCAGTCTCTCCGAAAGGTCCAGCGCGCTCGCCGGCCCGGTTGGCTGGGGCTGGCGCGAAATCCAGCTCTCATCGACAGAGAAATTTTCTGAGTCGCAAACAATCATGGAGCGTTCAATTACGTTCTGTAATTCGCGGATGTTACCGGGCCAGGGATAGGACTGAAGCTTATCCAAAGTTATTTTGTTTACGCCCTTGATGTTCTTCCCCGCTTTTCGTGCGAAACGATCTATGAAATATTCGACCAGCAAGGGTATGTCTTCTCTTCGATTGCGGAGCGGCGGAATTTCAATCGGGAATACATTGAGCCGGTAAAAGAGGTCACTGCGAAAAACGCCAGTGGCGATAGCTTCCTTCAGGTCGCGATTGGTAGCGGCAATCACTCGAACGTCTGTTTGGATCGACCGAGTTCCCCCGACTCGCTCGAATTCGTGTTCTTGAAGAACACGCAATAAGGCAACTTGGGTTTCGGCGGGAAGCTCCCCGACTTCATCGAGGAAGATCGTGCCGCCGCCCGCCAATTCAAAGCGTCCCAAACGCAGCTGCGCTGCTCCGGTAAAAGCGCCCTTTTCGTGGCCAAACAATTCCGAGGCGATCAAATCCCGTGGAATGGCAGCGCAATTCACGCTGACAAAAGCGCGAGATGCTCGACGCGAGCGGCGATGGATGGCGCGGGCGACAAGCTCTTTGCCAGTGCCGGTCTCGCCGGTAAGCAGGACGGTGGAATTGGTGGGAGCAACCCTGGATACGCGGGAAAGCACTGCGCGCAAGGCGGGAGCCGTTCCGACGATCTCCTCGAACATCGAAGCTTTGTCAATTTCTTCGCGCAGAGCGACGTTCTCATCTTGCAGCCTCTGCTCCGCCTGCCTGCGGTCTTCGATATCGATCGCCGCAACATACCAGCGCATGATTTGGCCGTGTTCGTCTCGAAGAGCGTTCAGACGAATAAGAAACCAGCGGTATTTTCCACACTTACTGAGTAAACGGGCTTCGGCCTCGTGGGGCAGGCCGCCGGAGATCTGGCCTTGAAGCAGGCGCATGATGGGCTCGCGCTCGTCGGGATGAATGAGCCTGTTAAGGTCGCAGCTGCGCCACTCTTCCAACTTTAGGCCGAAATAATCGAGACCGGACTGGTTGAGGTAAAAACGAGTGCCGTCGGGTCCAAGAACGGCAACGTGCTGTGGGGCAAGATCCACTACCTGGCGAAGCTCGATTTCCTGTAGCCGAATCTTGTCTTCGGCGCGCTTGCGGTCCTCGATGTCGATACCCGACCCGTACCATTTGACGATGTTTCCTTGGCCGTCGCGAAGCGGCAATTTGCGGTGAATCATCGTGCGGTATTCCCCATCTGCCCGGCGGACTCGACTTTCCGCCTCGAATGGCTCTCCGCTCGCCAGGGCCGCGTGCCATTTGGTGAGACAGGACTCGATGTCATCGGGGTGAAATGCGCCCGTCCAGAGCCAGCCCTCGAGATCTTCCATGGGGAGACCGACATATTCGAGCCAGCCTTTGTTCAAGAAATCGATGTAACCGTCGGGACGAGCGCTGTGGATGAGCGCCGGGGCGGCGTCCACGGCAATTCGGAGTTGCGCTTCGGCAGTCTTCATCTTTTGAATGTCTTGGCCCGTTCCGAGCCAACGGAAAATATGACCGGAGGTGTCTCGCTGCGGCACTTTCTTAATAGAGAACCAACGATATTCGCCATCGGCACGGCGCAGACGGACTTCATTCTCGAAAGGCTGGCCAGCGGCCCGAGCTGCATTCCATTCATCCATGAATTTGGTGATGTCGTCGGGGTGGATTACGGTTTGCCAGCCCCAGCCGGTAAGCTGTTCCAGGGGATAGCCGGTATATTCCAGCCAAGTTTGATTAACGAACTCAAGCGAGCCATCCGGGAAAGCGCAGATCACCGGCACTGGGATCGCATCGATGACGACACGCAAATCCAGCGGGTTCCCAAGTTGTTTGGCACTCCCGGCTTCCAATGCCATACCGCGAATCATACTTTATTGGCTGAGTCGGGAAAAGTCCGGCGCGCCGACTCGTAGAGAGTTCGGTTTTCGGATCAATCCGCCAAATTGCCGGGCCAAGATAGGGTTTCGCGGTGTTCTCCGGCCGGCCAACGCAGAGGCCGGGACAGTGCGTGTGCTAAAATTGTGATGAGAGGAGACGAATGCACGTGTCTGGAAAGATTTCGTGGTGTTTAGGTATTGCTGGAGCGTTTCTGTTATTGCCTGTGCCGGGTGGCGTTTTCAGCCAGTCGTCCGAGATTTCCCCGAAGCAGTCACCGCCTCAGCCGGGCAAGGAGCATACGCTGCTGCTTTACAACACGCACACCGGCGAGCGGATTGATATCGTTTACCGCCGCGGCGACCAGTACGTTCTGGACGCGCTGGCGAAGCTCGATTATTTCCTGCGCGACCATCGCACCGGCGACGTTCGGCATTTTGATCCACGGCTGTACGATATTCTCTCCGATCTAACTGCGTCGGTCGGGCAGCCTGGTGCCGAGATTGACATTGTTTGCGGGTACCGCACTCCGTCGACGAACGAAACTCTACGCGCTCACACCACCGGCGTTGCCAAGAACAGCCTGCACATTCAAGCGGAAGCTATTGACTTGCGCGTGCCAAGTGTCGATACGCTCAAGTTGCGCAAAGCGGCTCTGGCTCTTCACCGCGGCGGTGTAGGTTACTATCCCCACTCGAATTTCATTCACGTCGATGTCGGGCGAGTGCGGCAGTGGTGTTTCGAGTGCCCCGCCAGGCTTCTCTCCGGCGATTAGTGGCGATTAACCCGGATACGGATAGCCCTTTTCGAGGACTTTTTCGAGGGCCGCATCGTGTCCGTAGATATCGTCGTAAAAGTGAACGACACCATCCTCCGTCACGATCACCGTGGCATAAACGATCAAAACCGGAATCGGATGTGTAAGATTCACCTGCTGCGTTGTGGTTCCGTTCATGGCGGATCGGACTCGGTCCATGTTCCAGCCAGGATTGTTGCGCAAGACCCAAACCGCCAGATCGGCGGGCCTTTCCAGACGAATACAACCGTGGCTGAAATCCCGTCGCGATTTCGCGAAGAATTCCTGCTCGGGAGTGTCGTGAAAATAGATGTTGAAGTTATTCGGGAAGATAAATTTCGCCAGCCCGAGCGAATTCTTGGGACCCGGCGTCTGCCGGATGAACAACTTCCCTGCCCGAAGCTGCTCTAGGACCTCGCTCGACACTGTTCCCGCCGCGACGACTTCCTGACGGCTGTCCACGACCTCAAATCCTTTTTTCGCCAGGTAGTCGGGATCGCGAGCGATGCGGGGCAGGAATTCCGCTTTGGCGATGGAGTAGGGGACGCTCCAGTAAGGCCGGAAAACGACATATTCCATGGTGTCGCTGAAAATGGGCGTGTCGTGGCCGTAGGCTTTGCCGACAACCACGTTCATCTGCAAAGCGATCTTGAAGTTTTCGTCATAGGCGCGCAGGTGAAATTCCGGAATATTGGCGATGACGGGCGAGTGCTGGTAAGAGAGGGGCAACCAGCGCCAGCGCTCGAGGGCCAGTTGCATTTGGCGTATTCGATTGGCGAGGGGAACGTTCAGATCGGCCAATGTTTGCGGGGTAATTCGTCCATCCGGAGTCCGGCCAAGCCGGCGTTGGAAATTTTTGACCGCATCCACTAGCGCGCCTTGATAGATCGTTCCGTCGGCGGAAACATTCGAGTCAGCCGGAAGGTCACCCACCAGGCGGAGCAATCGGATGAGTTGAGGGACGCCCGTATTGGAATCGCCGGGTGAGATCGTTTTTTGTATGTCAGGAAGTGTCGTGCCACTAGACTCCTTCGCAAGCTGCAGGTAGGTTTGCAGGGCCTTCATCGTCCGCTGGTAACCCGGGTAGGGAGGTTCCACTTGCTGGAGGACCGCGGAAACGTCGGATGCGCCCACAACGTGGTCTTTGAGGAATTCGGGCAAGTCGTATTTTTTTTCCTCCACGTCGAGACCAAAGTCAAAATGTCTTGGATTCACCTTGCCGATGCGAAGGTCGGAGATATATCTCATTACGCTCACGGTAAGCGCGAGATCAAAGCGGGCGGCATCGGATTCGGAAGGGTGATCCGTCACGGGTTTGAGTTTCGCCAGCCGATCGCTCCACCTCGGCCCGTCGTAATCTTCGGCGGACAAACCCTTCTGGTCCGCCTGCAACAGGAGAGCAATGACTTGTTGGGCTTCGGGTGTGGGCTCCAATCCCTTCACCCAGAGCAGCGAATAGCCATACGACTCGTAAAATTTCCGCACATGATTCTGGTAGTCACTAAAATCGGGCCAGCGCAGGTCGGAGAGAGTTCCCGCCTGCACAATGGCTCGCAGCACAGACTGACCCTCAGGGCTGAGTTGCTGGGGAAGCGTCGCAGGGTTCGCGGAGTTTTGGGGTTGCGTGCGAACCCGCCTCGCCGAGCCAGCTCCGGGACTCCACACTAGGGCAATGGTAGCGAAAAGCAGCACTGACAACTTGCCTTTGGAAATCCACAATTGCTCCACTGGAGTTCTCCGTTTCAACTTCCGCCCACATTTTCTTATGCTAACGGCGTGCTAGCCACTCACTCTGACGAACAGCGGTTAAAAAGCAGACTTCTTCTCTGGTTTAAGCTGAGTTACACCATCGCATTCCTTCAGATTGATTTAACACTTAGATGGATGCGAACTTTCTCGTTTTGACGGCCGGAATTAGACAAAAAAGCGATTTGCAACTTGAAGTCCACGCAGCCTCTACGGGGGGTAAGGTGCCAACCGCCTGGAAAGCCCTGACACCGGCGGAAACTGAGAGTAGCGCAAGCGAGCGATTGCCTTTTCAAGACGCCAAGGCTTTGACAGGTATGTCAACCGCCCGACGGTAGATTGGTTCCAGCCCCAAACGTCAATTCTGCGATCCCGGCCAGAAGTCCCTCTACACATACGAGATAGGCGGATAGCATCAGCGCGATTCGATTGGCGCGCGAGATGCACCCACACCAAGGCCAGGCCTCAATCGAATATGGTAGCCACTTGATACTTACAAGACATCAAAAGCTCGCCATGGCTAAAAAACTAGCGGTAGAGTGGGGGGCCTGTATCGGCCGAGTGACCGGCGTGCTGGTCATCGTGGCCGGGATACTTCTTGCAGCGGCTTTGTGCACCGCCGGTCAGCAGCCGGCCAACCCTGTTCCGAGTATCTTCGAGCCGCACTCGACACCGGCCGATTCCATCCTTCGTCTGTCGAATTTTGTCCTTACCATCACCGTGCTAATTTTCGGAGTGGTTGCTACTTTATTGAGCTACGCGACCGTGAAATTCCGCAGCAAAGCGGGCGATGCGCAGCACGAGCCGGCTCAAGTGTACGGAAGTACTCAGATTGAGCTGGCTTGGACTGTCATTCCGATCCTGATCGTGGTGGTTCTGTTTCTGGCAACAGCTCGTGTGATTCATGCGATTCAGGATGCTCCGAAACCAGTTGCGGCCGTGGAAGTTACAGCGATCGGACATCAGTTCTGGTGGGAGTATCGTTATCCGGCGCTGGGCATCGTCACGGCGAACGAGCTGCATATTCCCGTCAGCGATCCCAACCATCCCACGCCAACATTCTTGAAATTGCTCTCGGCAGACACCGATCACAGCTTTTGGGTTCCGCAGCTTGCCGGAAAGACCGATCTGATTCCGAATCGTATCAATGAAACGTGGGTGGACCCGCACCGCACGGGTCTTTTTCTTGGTCAATGCGCGCAGTATTGCGGCACGCAACACGCGAAAATGCTTTTGCGGGTTTCGGTCGAGACCCCTGAAGCTTTCCAGGTTTGGGTCAACGCTCAAAAACAGCCCGCGATTCAAGATGAGAAAGAGGCCGCCGGCAAGCGTGTTTTCGAAACTACGGCGTGCGTGAACTGCCACGCCGTCGGCGGCACAAATGCAACGGGGCGTTTCGGCCCCGACCTGACGCACTTGATGAGCCGCAGCACGATTGCGGCGGGCGCAGCCGAAAATACAAAGGAAAACCTTCGTTTGTGGATTCAAAACCCGGACGCCATCAAGCCGGGATCGCTCATGCCGGCTATGCAGTTGACGGACGCCGATCTGGATGCGCTCGTGCGCTATCTCGAGACGCTTAAATAGCACGTTGTTTAAGATTTTGGGAGACCAGCAATGTCATCAGATGCGATGGCCATTCAAGCCGCGGAATCCGCGGGACGGCCATGGGTCGAAACGCTGCATGAGTGGATTACCACGGTCGATCACAAGCGATTGGGCATTCTTTACATTGTCTTTGCGCTGGTCTTCCTCGTTATCGGCGGAGTCGAAGCGACCCTCATGCGCATTCAGCTGATGCGCCCGCACAACGATTTTGTTTCGCCGCAGGTTTTCAATCGCTTGTTCACGATGCATGGCACGACCATGATCTTCTTCGTGGCCATGCCCGTCTTGTTTGGCTTCGCCAACTATCTTGTGCCGTTGATGATTGGCGCGCGGGATATGGCGTTTCCGCGCCTGAATGCATTCAGTTTTTGGTTGACCGCATTCGGAGGAATACTTCTCTACTTCAGTTTTGTTGGCGGAAGCGGTCTCTACGGCGCCGGAAATGCTCCCGACGTGGGCTGGTGGGCTTACGCACCTTTGACCGCGCGCGCGTTTTCTCCGGGCAATAGTTCCGACTACTGGACCATCGCGGTGCTCGTCTCGGGCTTCGGCAGTATCGGTACCTCCATCAACATCATTGCTACAATTTTTTCCATGAGGTGTCCGGGCATGAAGTTGAGCCGCATGCCGTTGCTGGCGTGGCTCAACCTGGTGATGTCCGGTATGGTTCTCATCGCTATTACGCCGCTCTCAGCGGCGCAGATCATGCTGCTCGTCGATCGCTATCTGGGCGGACACTTTTTCGACACCCAGGCGGGCGGATCTGCGGCGATATGGATGCATTTTTTTTGGATCTTCGGGCATCCGGAAGTGTACGTCCTGATCATTCCTTGCTTTGCTTTCATGTCCGAAATTATTCCGGTGTTTTCGCGCAAGCCGATCTTTGGCTATCCGGTGATGGTCGGCGCCACGGTGTGCATCGGGTTCGTGAGCATGAGCGTCTGGGCGCACCACATGTTCTCCATCGGAATGAGCTCTTACTCGAACGCTTTCTTCACGCTCACCTCGATGGTGGTGGGAGTTCCAACGGGCATAAAAATCTTCAACTGGCTCGGCACGATGTGGGGCGGCAAGCTCATCTTCAAGACTCCCATGCTCTTCTGCATCGGATTCCTTTTCCAGTTCTTGATCGCCGGGCTAACCGGCATCATGCTGGCCGTCTCGCCGTTCGACTGGCAGCTCAGCGGTTCCTACTTTGTCGTCGCACACTTTCACTATGTGATCGTCGGCGGAATCCTGTTCGCCCTTTTCGCGGCATTTTATTACTGGTTCCCAAAAATGACCGGAAGGATGCTCAACGAATCTCTCGGCAAACTGCACTTCTGGTTGTTCCTCATCGGGTTTCACATGACGTTTGATGTAATGCATATTCCCGGGATTCTCGGCATGCCGCGCAGGATCTACACCTACGAGCCGGGCCGCGGTTGGGACACGATGAACTTGATCGTCACGATCGGCACATTCATTCAGGGCATTGCGATTTTGGTGTTCGTAGCGAATCTTATTTATTCGTTCTTCAAGGGGCCCAAAGCCGGGAACGACCCGTGGGACGCTTGGACTCTCGAATGGTCCGCAAGTTCGCCCCCGCCGGAGTACAACTTTCCTGCAATTCCCACGGTGGCCAGCCGCCGCCCGCTGTGGGACCTGAAACATCCTGAAGATCCGGACGGCCGCTATGAGTGAAGTGAGCGAGTCATGAGCACGATCACCACTCCGATCGCTCAAGCGCCCGAAGCTTGGAGCCTTCCGTATCGCGGCAAGGTCGCGATGGCCTGCCTGATCATTGCGGAGTCGGCGATCTTCACGATTTTCGTCGTCGCGTATCTCTTTTATGTCGGGAAGAGCCTCACGGGGCCGACACCGCGAGAGGTGCTCGAGACGCCCATCTTTTACACGATTTGCTTGTTGTCCAGCAGTTTCACGATTCACTTTGCGTCGAGATTTCTCGAACGCGGCAACCGAGCTGTTTTTCTGGGTTTATGGCTCTTGACGATTGTTCTTGGCGGTCTCTTTTTGTTCGGGACCGGGCAAGAATGGCACCGGCTGATCTACGAGCACGGTCTGACAATTTCTACCAACCTTTTTGGAACGACGTATTACTCGCTTGTCGGTCTGCACGCCACTCACGTCACGGTTGGCCTGCTGATGCTCGGCATCGTGCTTCTGTTTGGTTTGGCGGGCCGCGTCGGGCCCGAGCAGTCGGCTCGCGTCGAAGTACTTTCCATGTACTGGCACTTTGTGGATGCCGTGTGGGTCGTTGTCTTCACGGTAGTTTATGTTGTAGGTCGCTAAGGAACACTGATGGCAAAGCCGCTGCCTGCGGAACAACTAGGACAAAATCTTCGCGCGCCCAGCGAGATCGAGGTGCCCGCGCGAACGGCTTGGCCTCTGGTTCTGGCTTTTGGATTCACGCTCTTGTTCGCGGGACTCCTGACGAGCGCCTCGGTAAGCATTCTAGGCGCGGGGCTCGCGATCGCTGGTTGCGTCGGTTGGTTTCGGGAAGTTTTCCCGCACGAGCATGAAGAAGTCGTTCCTGTCGTTCCGGAGGATCTCTTGGTGGCCACAGAGCGCCGCCTTGTCGAACGTCTGCCAGTAGCTCCTGAACAATTACGCGCCTGGCTCCCCATCGAAACTTATCCAATTTCGGCGGGTGTGAAAGGCGGGTTGGCCGGAGGCGTAGCGATGGCTGTGCTCGCTTGTCTTTATGGCCTGCTGAAAGCTGGAAGCATTTGGTACCCCATTAATCTTCTTGCCGCAGTTGTATACGCGCCGTCGGAAGTGCCTTCCGCTTCGCAATTCCATTCGTTTCACGCCGGCATCTTTTTCGTTGCCGTGGTCTTGCATATCGTCAGTTCAACGCTCGTGGGATTGCTTTATGGTGCGATGCTTCCTATGTTCGCGCACCGCCCCATTCTTCTGGGCGGCCTGATCGCTCCGGTGCTGTGGTCGGGGCTGCTGTACTCCATCATGGACATTCTCGATCCTGTGCTCGGTAGCCACATCGACTGGGGCTGGTTTGTCGCTTCACAGGTGGCCTTTGGGGTCGTCGCGGGCCTTGTCGTCTTGCGCCATTCGCGCGTGCGCACTCGAGAGAACGTGCCCTTCGCGCTGCGCGCGGGAATCGAAGCTCCCGGCGTGATGCCGCCACGCAGAGACGGAGAGAAACAGCCTTGATCTGGTTTCGCCAACTGTGTGCGACGGCGGCGCTTGCCGTGATGGTGCTCTCGGGCTGCGGCACGCCGCATGGTCAGCCACTCCGAGGTTCCGAAACTCTTGCGCCCAACGAGGTTTTAGATTTTGAAACTTTGTTTGCCGAAAATTGCTCGGGTTGCCACGGTGCAGAAGGTCGTGGAGGCGCTGCCATCGCTCTGGCCGACCCAGTCTATCTGGCTATCGCGGACGACGCGGCGATCCGCAAAGTGGTCGCCGGCGGTGTGCACGGAACCGCCATGCCGGCATTTGCGGAGAGCTCAGGTGGCATGCTGACGGACAAGCAGATCGACGTCATCACGACGCAGATCCGCTTGCGCTGGGGCCGGCGCGGTGACCTTAACGCAGTCAATCTGCCTGGGTATGCTCCAAAATCGCCGGGCAACGCATTGCAAGGCGAAGCCGCTTACAAAACGTACTGCGAATCCTGTCACGGTCCGGGCGGCCGCGGCGGGCCAAAAGGCAGCGCCATCACCGATGATTCTTTTCTTGCGCTGGTCAGCGATCAAGGGCTGCGCACGATAGTCATCACTGGCCGTCCTGAATTGGGCGCCCCAGACTGGCGGAGAAACCTGCCCGGCAAACCTATGTCCGAGCAAGAGATCACGGACGTCGTCGCGTGGCTCGTTTCGCGCCGTGTTCAGAACCCAGGACAGCCCTATTCCGTCTCTAATGACGCGCAACACTAGGAGCTTCACGATGCCGAATGACCCTACCCTTTCTCGCCGCGGGCTTCTTTTGAAGTTAGGAATTCTGTTCAACGGCATCGTGGCAACCGCGATTGCGGTACCGATCGTGCGATTTTTGCTTTCCTCAGTCAGTCGCGGGCGCTCGAACTCGTACCTTGCTTGGGTGCCCCTCGGATCGGTGAGCGACTTTCCTGAAGGCGAGACGCGCCTTGCCACATTCCGCAATCCCAACGTGATGCCCACTGATGGCAAGACGGTTGACACAGCCTGCTGGGTGCGGCGCGTGGCAGGCGATCAATTCCAGGTTTTTGCGGTCAACTGTGCGCATCTCGGCTGCCCCGTCCGCTGGTTTCAGCAATCCGGCCTGTTCATGTGCCCGTGTCATGGCGGCGCGTATTACCGCGACGGCTCGCGTGCCTCGGGTCCGCCGGAAAGGGGGCTGTTCGAGTATCCGAACAAAGTGCAAAACGGTCTGGTCACCATACAGGCTGGTGAGTTGCCGACGCCAGGATCGCCGAGCGCCACTCTAGTTGGAAAGAAACCGCCATGCGCCTGATCTCGCAAATCGGCGAGTGGTTCGACCGGCGCTTGCAGCTCGCTGCTCCCATTCGCGAAGTCGCCGAGCATCCCGTGCCGCGCAACACGGCGAGCTGGTGGTACGTCTTCGGCAGCGCCGCGCTCACCGTCTTCGTTCTGCAAATCGTCACCGGAATTCTCCTTGCCATGATTTACGTTCCGTCCGGCGGTGAAGCTTGGAGCAGTCTCCAGTCTTTGAACCACGATGTAACTCTCGGCTGGTTCATTCGTGCGTTGCACGGCTGGGGCTCGAACTTCATGGTGGCCATCGTTCTGATTCACATGGTGCAGGTCTTCCTCTTCGGCGCTTACAAGTTTCCGCGAGAACTCACCTGGATCGTCGGCGTTTTTCTTTTGTTGATGACGCTCGGAATGGCGTTCAGCGGCCAGGTGCTGCGCTTCGACCAGGACGCTTACTGGGGATTGGGAATCGGCGCGTCCATCGCAAGCAGGGTGCCAATTATCGGTCCGGCCGCTGTAAAACTGATGCTGGGTGGACCCATTATCGCTGGCGCCACACTCTCACGATTTTTCGCGCTGCACGTCTTCGTGATTCCGGGGATGCTGATCGGGTTCGTCTGCCTGCATCTCTTGATGGTGGTAAAGCTCGGAATTAACGAATGGCCGATGCCGGGCCGCCTCGTGAAAAAAACAACCTACGAAGCCGCGTATCACGAATTGACGAAGAAAGATGGCGCGCCCTTCGTCCCCTACGCTGTTTGGAAGGATATGTTCTTCGCCGCGTTCATCTTGTTGGCGGTCGCCGCGTGCGCTGTGTACTTCGGTCCATTTGGTCCAACGGGGAGACCTGACCCAACGATTATCCAGACGGCCCCGAAGCCCGATTATTTTTTCCTTTGGCTCTACGCGTTGCTCTCGCTCTTGCCTCCCTCGATGGAAACACCCGCGCTTCTCATCGGCCCCGTCGTTGCCATCATGGTTCTGCTGCTTCTTCCATTCCTGTCTGGCGAAGGCGAAAAAAGCTGGCGCCGGCGCCCCATCGCGGTACTCACCATTTTGCTGCTGGCGATATCGCTGGGGACACTCACGCATCTTTCCGGATATACACCTTGGAGCCCGCACATGAACGCCTGGAGCGGCGATCCCGTGCCGGACAAATTCCTCCGCGGCACCACGGCGCTTCAGCGGCAAGGCGCGCTTGTTTTTCAGGGCAAGCAATGCCGCAACTGCCATTCCCTCGGCGATGCGGGAGGCCAGCGAGGTCCGGCCCTCGACTCCGTTGCCACTCGGCTCACGCAGGACCAACTCATCCGCCAAGTTATTCAAGGCGGAGGGAACATGCCAGCGTACGCGAAAAATTTGAGCCCGGCGGAGGCCACCGCGCTCGTCGCATTTCTCGAAACGCTGCATCCGCCAAGCCAGGCTCCCGCGCGCGACGCCTCGCGCGATGCGGCCATCGCGGAAACTCCGGAGACGCATGCTCCGGGGCAGCCCTAAACTGTCATGGCTCATTCCATCCAAGCCGCATTCGAACCGTGGACGCTTCCGGTTTCGCTTGACTTGGTCTTGGTTCTTGAGGCGCTTCTCTATTTGCGCGGCTGGATCCGCCTTCAACTCTCTCGCGTGAACATCGTTCCCGCCTGGCGCGCCGCCAGTTTCCTTCTCGGCCTGTTCTTGATCTGGTTAGCGATAGGCTCACCTCTGGGTGCATTCGACGAGCAATTGCTGACCGTGCACATGGCCCAGCATCTCCTCCTCATGACGATCGCGCCTGCTTTGATCTTGCTCGGCGCGCCTCTTTTGCCTTTGCTTCACGGCTTACCGCGGCACTTCGTCTTATCCTTTCTCGCTCCACCGTTTCGCTATCCGCCGATGCAACGCCTGGGCCGCCTGCTTTCGCAGCCTGCGTTTTGTTGGCTCGCCGCTACCGCAGCGCTAGTGGGATGGCACGTCCCGGCGGCCTTCACGCTCGCGCTGCGATCGGAAACATGGCATGTCGTCGAGCACTCCTCATTTCTGGTAGCCGGATTTCTTTTTTGGTGGCCCGTAATTCAGCCCTGGCCGAGTGTCGCACGTGGGCCGCGCTGGTTTATCCTGCCCTACCTTTTTCTTGCCACGCTCCCTTGCGACATTCTTTCAGCCTACCTTTCGTTTTGCGATCGAGTCGTCTATCCGGTCTATCTCAACGCCCCTCGGCCATTCGAGATTTCCCCTCTGGCGGACCAGCAATGCGCAGGCGCGCTGATGTGGACTTGCATCACAATCCTCTACTTACTGCCCGCAGCAATTCTCACCATCCGATTGCTCACAGCTCAGACTGTTCCAGCGAACGAAGCGCCGCTCGAATTTCACGATGCGGTTTAACGAAACCATCCGCGATGAGCACGACGTACGACTCTCTTCTACTTTTCTCATCCCTATTCGGTTTAAACTTGGCCGTCCATTACGCCAAGGAACCAGATCATGAGAGATTCGCACGATGCTGAAAAGCGAGCGGTAGCAGAGGCCGCCCTGCGTTGGGTACGCACAGGGATGCGCCTCGGATTAGGGAGTGGTTCCACGTCTCATTGTTTTATCGAGCTCCTTGGTGAGCGCGTCCGTCGGGGCGAGTTGCGCGTGGAAGGCATCGCCACCTCTCAATCGAGTGACGATCTCGCCCGCCAATCAGGCATCCCGCTCATAACCCCGCGCAGGGGGCTGCTCCTCGATTTGGATATTGACGGTGCCGACGAGATCGCTCCTGACCTCAGTTTGATCAAAGGCGGCGGTGGCGCGCTGTTCCGTGAAAAAGTAGTGGCTCGCGCCTCTCAATACTTCCTGGTACTTGCCGACTCTTCCAAACAAGTCCAGCATTTGGGAGCTTTTCCATTGCCGGTCGAGGTAGTTCCATTCGCTTTGCCTTGGGTGATGGATGAAATCACCAGGATCGGCGGCAATCCGGTTCTCAGAACGACGCCGGACTCTGCCGCACAACCTTATTTGACGGATCAACACAACTACATCCTGGATTGCAAGTTCGGAGTGATCGAAAGTCCGGCTGATCTGGCGGTCCGCTTGGAAAAAATCCCCGGAATCGTCGAGCACGGACTCTTTCTCGGCTATGCGAAAGCGGCTTTGATCGCCCACGGTTCAGATCTATTGGTCTTGCGCCCCAATCGTGATGCGGAACCGATTGCAAAATTTCAAGCTCTTCCTTAGCTGCTCAGTGCGGCGGATTAATCATTCGTAACGCAGGGCGATCATGGGATCGACGCGCATGGCTCGCCGCGCCGGGACATAGCACGCGGCAAGCGACACAACCACAAGAAGCGTGACGACGGAAAGGAAGATCAGCGGGTCGGTGGCGCTCACGCCGTAAATCATCTTCGAAATGAATCTGGTCGCGAGCAGCGCAACAACGATACCGAACGCGGCGCCAGCAAGGACCAGCTTCAGGCCCTCCCCCAGAATGAGCCGCAGCACATCGCCGGGGTTCGCTCCGAGGGCCATGCGCACGCCGATCTCGCGGGTGCGCTGTGACACGGCATAAGAGATGACTCCGTAGATCCCCACGGTTGCCAGGGTCAAAGCTAGCGATGCGAAAAGGCTGAGCAGGAACATCATGAAATTGCGCAGCGCGAGGGAATGGGAGAGCACTTGATCCATGGAGCGGATGGAACCTGTCGGGACCATGGGATCGACGGCGGCCACGGCGTCGCGCACGGCGCGGCTGAGGCTTGCAGGATCGACGTTGGCGCGGAGGATAATGCTTCTCGGGAACCAGCCTTCGAATAGAGCGGACGTGCCATAGGAAGCTTGGGCCGAGGGAATGAATGTCGTAGGAGGCGGAGGCTGATCGAGGTAAGACTTCACGTCGCCCACCACGCCGACGATTTCGCAAGACGATTTGCCGAGAAAGATGTGCTCGCCGATCGGGCTGCGACCCGGAAAGTGTTCGCGGACAAACGCCTGGTTAACGATGACCACCTTGTCGGCCGTCTCGGTATCCGCTTCCGTGAAGACGCGGCCCTGACGCAAGGGAATTCCCATCGCGCGGAAGAAGCCAGGAGTGATCTCTCTATAGTCCACGCTGTACCAGTCCGCGGAGTTGGGCATCTGGACGCCTCTGTTTCCGCCGCGTTCGAGAGGCAGACCAGCGGCGATGATCGCGGCAGAATCGACGCCGGGCAGCGTCTCCAGGCGCTGGACGGCCGCGCGGTTGAAGACTTCGATCTGCGCCGTGGAGTCGTATTTCGAGCCGATCAGCCAGAACTGCACAGTAAGCATGCGCTGAGGATTGAAGCCGGGATCGCTGTGAATGAGTTTTGAAAAGGTGGCGATCATCAGGCCCGCGCCGGTGAGCAGAACGAGAGAGATCGCAAATTCACCCACAATGAGCAACTTGCGGAGCAGCGCGCGGCCACGAGCGGCGCTTGCCCGGCCTGCACCTTCTTTGAGGGCTTCATTGATGCCCGCTCTGCTCGCTTCGAGCGCTGGAGCGAGCCCAAAAAGGACACCCGTAAGCAACGAAACGAGAAACGTGAATGCGAAAACCAAGCCGTCAAGATGAATGTCGGAAACGCGCGGCAAATCGGAAGGCGCGACGGCAAGCAACGAGCCGAGTCCTAGATAAGCCACCAGCAGGCCGACTGCACCGCCAGCGAGCGCGATGAGCATGCTCTCCGTAAGCAATTGCTGGAACAAGCGCCAGCGCGATGCGCCCATGGCGATGCGGACGGCGATTTCTCGGCCGCGCAAACCGCCGCGCGCGAGAAACAAATTGGCCACGTTGGCACAAGCAATCAGCAACACAAAGCCGATGGCGCCGAGCAAAACTAAAAGATAGGGGCGCACTTCGGCGCCAACCATTTTTTGGTAGGGCCAAAAGCTAATGACGAGTTCCTGGCCGACTACTCCTGGAAATTCGCGGCGGAAGTCCTGGGTGACAATCTCCATCTGCGCCTGAAGTTGCGCGGCCGTGACGCCGCGCTTGAGACGGGCAAGTACACCGATGTTTTCTCCGCTCCCGGCTGTGTCCTCGACAAGGGCCAGCGGAGTCCAAACGTCCGCCGCTCCGCTATTCGGCAGATCCGTCGCGACCGCGACGGGAGAGAAGCCGCGAGGCATTATGCCGATGAGCGTGTAAGGATCCCCATTCAGCAAAATTTTCTGACCTATCCGCGCCGGATCGGCTGCATAGCGGCGCGCCCAGAGGCCATAACTGATGATCGCGACGCGTTGCCCGCCTGCGCTGCCGTCTTCTTCGGCAAAATCACGGCCGAGAGCCGGGTGGACGCCGAGGACGCTGAAGTAGGCTGACGAGACGGGCATACCGCGCAGATGCTCCGCGCCCGTTCCGGTGGCCAGGTTGTAGCCAACGGACGTATACGCGGCGAGATACTCGAAGGGCTTTCCGTAGTCCTGCAATCGTTTCCATTCCCGCGAATCAATGTCCATCTCATCGCTCAGCTGCTTGTAGCTTTCCGCAAGCTGGACGATGCGATCCGGCTCGGGAAACGGCAGCGGGCGTAACAGGACGCCATAGACGATGGTGAAGATGGCGGTATTTGCACCGATGCCGAGAGCCAGCGTGAGTATGGAGACGATCGTGAAGCTGGGAGACCTTGCCAAAACGCGGAGGCCGTATCGAAGGTCTTGCCAGAGAGTCATCAAGGAGCACCTCGCGGAAGATCCCGGCTCTGCCGCTAGTAGCGGGCGCACTCGCAGGCCGATTCTTACATAACCGACGAAGGACGCGGGGCGATTCTTTCAGTAAAAGCTTCATACGTGAGCCGCTCTGGATGTGACCCGTGAATCAGCGCCTCTAGGATCAGCGCCCGCAACAGAGCCCTTAACTGTTGATTCTAAATGATTTACATAAACGCTAGCCCTTTAGATGCAACGTTTACAAGAAACTGGAGAGGGCGTATGGCATGACCTGCAAAACTGCAATGCGAGGAATGGTTTCCGCTGGGTGACGCTGGCGCACTACCTCAGAGCTAGGGAGTTCCCGTCTTAAAATGAAAAAAACCTCGCAGGGAACGGGGCGCAATGACGTACAACACGTCTTTACCACGACAATAAATCGGCCGGCAAACGAGATTGGGGAGTGCGGGCAAAGGCCGTTAGAAATTTCACCTGACGAGCTAAAGTTGTGGGTTTGTTCAGGCGACGGGTTTTGTCTAAACAGGTCGAGGTTATTTTTCTCTCTTTGCTTTGCATTCCGAAGGTTGCGAATGGCGATGGATGTGTTGAAATGGAGCGAATTTCTGCAAGGCGAGAACAGATAGGTTGTTTGGAGACTACGAACAACCGAAGAGGCCTGTGATGAGGATTCTAAGACTACCGCTATTCGTTTCATTCTTGCTGATTGCCGGGAGCCCGGCATTCGCGCAGCATCCTCGGAAAGTGATCATCAATCAGGACTGTTCGGGACCTGGCGGCAGCAATATGCAAACGCTCCTGACCTTGATTCAATCCCCCCGGGTGGAAGTGCTGGGCATCACCGTCGTTAGCGGGAACCAGTGGCGCGACGAAGAGGTCGCGCATACTCTGCGGTTGCTGGAACTCATTGGCCGTACTGATATTCCGGTGGTGCCCGGAGCCGTATTTCCGCTCGTGCATCGGCGCAAGGAAGCCCTTTTGTGGCAAGCGCGGTATGGAAAAGTCGAGTTCGCAGGCGCCTGGGATGATCGCTGGTGGCACGAACATGACGTCATTCCGCCGCTTTTGGAAGGCCAACCGACCACAAAACCGGCCGATGAGGACGCCGCGCACTTCCTGATCCGCATGGTCCACAAATATCCGCATGAAGTGACGATCTACGAGGGCGGCCCCATGACGAACCTGGCGCTCGCCAACGCCATCGATCCGCATTTTGCCGAACTGGCCGAAGGCCTGGTCTTTATGGGCGGAAGCTTGAGCCCGCAGACCGACGATCCGGAATTCATCAGCAGCCCGCGGCATGAATTTAATTTCTGGTTCGATCCCGAGGCCGCGAAGAGCGTGTTAGAAGCGCCGTGGAAGAAGATCGTCTGCACGCCGGTGGACATCTCCGTCAAAACCAGAATCACCGACGCCATGGTCGCCGAAATCAAGAAGAGCAACAGCGGCGCAGCGCAGTACGTCGCAAAGTATTTTCTGGCCGACCAGGGCGGTTCCTACATGTGGGATGAACTGGCGGCCGCCGCGTGGATTGACCCGACGCTGATCACCAAGAGGGAGACACGCTACATGAGCGTGGACATCGACCACGGCGCGGGGTATGGAAACACACTGACGTGGGTAGAGAAAGACAACCCGAAGCTTGGCGCACAATTGGTCGAAATCCAAATGGATTTGGATCTGGCAAGATTTAACAAGATGTTTGTGGAATTGATGAAGGCGTCTACGCCTAATGCCCACTGAAGGGCGGTCTTCTAATTTAGTGGCCGGCGGGTTTCTGATCTGGCGGCGGTGGCATGGGAGGCGCGGCGAATTTGGCGTCGTCGACGGGCACGTTCTGCTTCACGTCGTCGATTTGAATGGTAAAGCGGTTGCCGGGACGGGCGAGCGTCCAGCGGTAGGGGATCTTCACGCCATCGGCGTCGCGGTAATCGGCGTAGTCAATTTGCGTGGGCATGCGGCCGAGAGCAGTTTCGGCGTAGCGGACCTGGCGAACAAGCAAGCCGGATTGCTGATCAAAATAGAGACGCAGGGGCGGCTGGCCTTCGTTGCGGCCGAGCACGATATAGGTGTCGTGGCCGTCGATCTTTTCGCCGGGAACTACCGTAAATTTCGCGTAAAGAGTTTTGACGTGGAAGGCGAAATAGAAATCGGAGTCGATGCGCACGGCGTCGTTCTCCGCGGCGGACATCATGTGGGGATGGCCCGCATTGCTTAGCCAGCCCTGTTTGCCGTCGAAGGCGGTGATGCTCTCGCCATTGGGGAGATGCATGATGGAGATGCGCTTGTCGGGGGCCTTTGCGTAGACTTCGATTGGTAGCTGATGGCCGTTGGCAGTGAGGTTGCCCTTTTCGACGCGGCTCGTGAGTTTTTGCAGAGCGGCATCGCCGCCGATGGCGGAAAGATATTTATCGAGCAATTGATCGGCAGGCGGCAAGACCGGCTTAGCGCCGGGCGCTTTGGCGGGCTCGGGTTCGGGCTTGGCGTCCTCGGTGGCAACGAGGGGAGTACCAACGGGATCGGCGGCGCCACGATGGCAGGAATAGCAGGTGACTTCGCGGTGGCCTTCGAAACTGTCTTTGTTGATGGCGAACATCATCTCCATCATTTTGCGGGCGGTAACTTTGGGCTTTTTGTCGTCCTTTTCGAAATCGAGGTTTTTCTCGCCGCGGACGTGGCAGTACTCGCATTCGACGCCGAGCGAAGCGGTAATGAATTGCATGGAGGGAATTATTTGGTCAGCGGGAACACCCTTCAGAACTTTTATGTTCTTGTATTGATCTTCGGCGAGTTTGGGAGTGGCGGGGGACTGTGGCGCGCTGGACTGGGCCTTCGCTCCGGCGATGGCCAGACCAATGCTTAGCGTCAATCCACACAAGACAAACGTCATGTTGCGTCGGTTCAAATTCATCCCAGCTCCCTTAGCCATGATTTTTCGAGCAAAAGTGTATCAGAAAGCGGGCCGCTGTTGTGCACACGGAAATAGTGGCAACTGGGTGGCAGGCTAGGCGGAGAGGTCGCCGCGTTTGGCGAGTGCCCGGATGCGATCGCCGGCGCGGAAAGCGAGCGCTTCGATGGTCATGGTGGGCTGCCCGCGGCCGCTGGTGACGAGGCTGCTGCCATCACAGAGAAAAAGATTCTTTACGTCGTGCGTTTGGTGGTCAGAATTGATCACCGATGTTTTTGGATCGTTGCCCATGCGGCAGGTGCCGAGCAGGTGCACGCTGAATTCCTGTTCGCCCGCAGGGTATGACCATTGTTTCTCGGCGCCAGCGGCTTCAAGAAGCTCCGCGGCACGGGCATTCAGCCAGTTGCTCAGCTTGACGTCATCGGGATGATCTTTGTAGGTCATGCGCAACGCGGGAAGTCCCCAGGCGTCTTTCAAGTCCGGGTCGAGCGAGAAGCTGTTGTTTTCGACAGGGAGCGAAGTGCCGTGGCAAAGGATTTCGACGGTGCGCGTGAAATTGTGGCTCAAGGCATCCTTGAAGCCCTTGCCCCATCGCGGACTGCCGGGCGGGAGGCCGCCCAGGGCGAAATTGATCGGCGTCATATCGAAGCGCGCGTCGAGACCGCCGCCGCCGTGGAAACCGACTTTATCGGGATCGAGCTCGTAAAAGTCGTGGAGAACCCGGCTGACGGCAAAACCCTTGTAGTCGTTGAGAGGATGCTCGAAAACGCCGACAGAAAGCGCGCCGCTGTTGAACATTAAATGCTTGCCGACCATGCCGCTGCTATTGGCGAGGCCGTCAGGAAATTGCTTGTTGGCAGAGAGCAAGAGCAAGCGGGGAGTTTCCGCGCCATTCGCGCAGACGACCACGGCTTTTGATTTCTGGCGCTGGATGTCGCGCTTCTCATCGAAATAAACGGCACCGGTGGCGCGGCCATTGGCATCCAGTTCGATGCGGTGCACGTAAGAATTCGGGCGAATCTCGCAGCGGCCGGTTTTTTCCGACATGCGAATGGCGGTGGCAAGCGAACTGGATTTCGCGCCGACTTCGCAGGCAAACCCAAGGCAGAAACCACAATTAATGCACGCGCTGCGACCGGGCCGAGGCTGCGAAAGAATGGCCATTGGCGCGGGGAACGGATTCCAGCCGAGCTTGCGCGCGGCGCGCTCGAAAATGACGCCGCCGGACTTAACGGGCAAAGGAGGCATGGGATACGGCTTGGAACGCGGCGGATCAAACGGGCTGGCGTTGGCGAGGCCGGAGACGCCGATTTCCCATTCCACCTTGGTGTAATAGGGCTCGAGGTCGGCGTAGGTAATGGGCCAATCGGCTAAAGCGGCGCCCGGAACGGGACCAACTTTGCTGCGCTCGTGGAAATCGATTTCGTGGAACCGCCAGAAATTTGCCGTGAAGTGCGTGCTGGTGCCGCCGACGAGACGACCGTACGCAACGGCGCGCTGCCGCTTGGCTTTCTCGTCAGGCGTTTTGCGAAAAGTATTGGGCTGAAGATCCGGATGATTGGTCAGCAGGTCCTGATTTAATACCTTAATTTCGTCGTGGATAAAGTCTTTTTCGGTGAGGTACGGCCCCTGCTCCAGAACAACTACCCGGTATCCGTTTTCGGAAAGCTCCTTGGCGATAATGCCACCGGCGGCGCCAGAACCGATGACGACAAAGTCGACTTCATCCGTCGTTTTGTATTTGGGCTGATCGAGCGTCATGAATTGGTTTTGTCCACAGTCGCCGGAATCGGCTGCCAGCCTGGGTACTCTTTGTCGTAGTAACCAAACGGCGGCTGGAACATGTGTTCGTTCACGCGGCCGATGACTTTCCACCCGGCGCCATCGCGATTGCCGTGTTTGTCTGATTCGGGATCGATCAAAAATCCCATGACGACGTGCGCGCGGAGCGTTTCGAAGAACGATTGCGCGCCTGCATTGGGACGGAAAGGGCGTCTTCCCCCGCCGCCGGATTGTTCGTCCAAGGATTCCAGGACCTGGTCTTGTTGCTCGGGGGTGGCGGCAGAGAATTTTTCGATGGTGGGGAACAGTTCACGAACTCTGGCGCGCAGCGCGGGTAAGCCTTCGCCATACGCTTTTTGATTGTCTTTCGCAAAGGTGACGAGCGCGCGGTCGATAAAGAACACGACGCCGGCTTCGCGCGCACCCGGAGTATCGGTCGTGGGAATGATGCGTGCTGAGACGGCATCCACTTCCGCGGCCTGCTCGCCGGAAAAGAATTCAAACTTGGCGGGCGAAGCGGATTGCGTGGCTTGGTGAGCGTGAGAAGCCGCTGCGAGCATGGCAGGCCAGTTCGCCGATATCCAAGCAGCCGAAATCCCCGCTAAACTCTGAGACAAAAACCCGCGGCGTGAGAGATTACAGTCCATAGATTCGCGCGCACATCGCGAATGAAGTAAAGTGAATGTATGACGTGAACCGCGCAGCGTCAAGAAGAAAGCGCCTTGACGCGCAAACCGTTTTGGCCCGAATTGGGACACTCGTTTGCGGAGCGCTGCGAGGCTAGTGTACGATTTCGCTGGCACGCACGAAAAATCAAAATCCCGATTGGTTGCAGCAAAAGAATGGCTACCTTTACAGGTGCGATTGGAACCGGAAGCAAGTGGCTGCTCGACAAGATTGTCGGCGTGCTGGCCGCCACGGGCGTCAATCCTAATTTTCTGACCTTTCTCGGCCTGGTGGTGAATTTCGTGGCGGCGGCCAACTTCGCGCTGGGAAATTTCCGGATTGCTGCGCTGATTATTTTCTGCGCAGGATTTCTTGATATTTTAGATGGGCAAGTGGCGCGACGCCAAAATCGCGTCACTGCGTTTGGCGCTTTCTACGATTCGACCCTCGACCGCTATGCCGATATGGCGCTCTACATGGGGCTGCTCGTGTATTACTCGGTGAGCGGGCGCACTCCTTACGTGGTGCTTGCCGCGGTGGCGACGGCGGGCTCGGTGATGGTTAGCTACGCTCGAGCGAGGGCGGAATCGCTCATCCCTCTTTGCAAAGTGGGCTTCATGGAGCGGCCGGAACGCCTCGTTTTGCTGATCATCGGCGGCATTACTACGCGCATGGGCGCCGTGCTTTGGGTAATTGCGGTGGTCTCCACAATCACGGTGATTGACCGCATCGTATTCACCTGGCAGGAGACGAGAGCGGGACGCACTATTCCAGGGATTAAGCTGCCATCGTGAACTTCGCTGAAGTGTCTGCCGTCAACGGATTGCGGTGCTGGCGCGCAGCCCTTCAGAGTTCTACTCATCGTGCTTTTCTAAACTAGCATCAACCGGCGCGGAGATGATTTCGCGGACGCGGTCGCGCAGCGCTGCGACATCTTTCTTAGTCATTCCCTTAGTGTCGATCGTGTCATGAAGATAGACCGTGACGGTTGCGGGCCAAAGCATCCAATGGCCGGTGCGGTGATGTTTGATGGAGCCGACGAGACTGACGGGAACAATCGGAATGCCGAGCTGTTGCGCGACGCGGAAGCCGCCCTCTTCAAACACATCCACGTGGCCGTTCCGCGTGCGCTTGGCTTCCGGGAAAATAATGAGGCTCGTGCCGCCGTCGATGGCATCTTGCGTGAGCCGCCACATGCGCTTCAGATCAGAAGGACGGCGCACGTCGGGGACGGGCACGTTCCCAAAGCGCTTCATCAGCCAGCCATACGCCGGAATTTTGAAATGAGATTCCAGCTCCCATCCGCGAACGTATTGCGGAATGGCACAATACAGCATGAAAGGATCAAACAGATTGACGTGATTCACCATGAAAAAGCAGGTGCGCTGAGGGTCGAAGCCGGGCGAGCGCACTACTTCCACGCGCGCCCCGGAAAGATAGGCGATCTGCCTGCAGAAGCCGCGCTGCAGCCAATCGTGTTTGCGCGGGTCCAGGAAAATTCCCAGGAAGACGAGCGTCGGGGCGATCACAAAAAAATGCAATCCGCTCAAAATCCACAGAAACGCAGCACGCAGCGCCAACCATCCTCGCTTCATATATAAATGTCCACGGCAGCAGGAATCACGTCGAGGGACAAGCACTCAAGCGCGGCAATTTCTCCGTCGATCAGCACATCTACGGGAACTTTCAGACCAAATTCGATGTGCCGCACGGCACGCCGCGAAGCCAGAGGATGTTCGATGTGCGTGCCGTCGTAGAGCTTCGGGAGCATGCGCAACAATGCGATGCGACCGATGGGGCCCCAGCGGACAAATTCGATGAGACCGTCCGTGGGATCGGCTTGCGGCGCGATGAGCATCGTGCCGCCCGTGAATTTGCTGTTGCTGAACGAGAGAAAAAGACAGCGGCTCTCGTCCCAGTCTTTGTCATCGTCGCAGCGCAAGCGAAAAGCGCGGCGCCGCAACTGAACGACGCGCACAATTACGCCAAGCAGGTAGCCAAGATAGCCGAAGGGTTTGAAATAGCGGTTCGTCAAAGCACCCACGTCGGCTGTGAAACCCAGGCTCAGAAGATTGAACGAATAGATTTCGCCTTTGGAGTGCGTCAGCCGAATCAGATCGATGGCCCGCTTTCGATCTTCAATCAAGGCTTCGAGGGAAGCCCCGGCGCCGTCCTTCGTAAAATCCCGGAGAAACGAATTGCCCGTTCCGAGCGGCAAGAATCCTAGAGCGATACGCTCCTTGCCTTGGGCGCGTCCATAAACACCATTCAAGATTTCATGAGCCGTTCCGTCACCGCCGACGGCCATGAACCTCCGATATCCCTGTTCATAGGCTTCGCGCGCAAGTTCGACGGCGTGGCCCGGCCCGGTCGAAGCAACCACATCGATCTTCAGCCCCTTCTCGCGCAGGCCAGCCAGCGCGGGCCCGGCCAGCTTGGCCGAGCGGCCGCCACCAGCGGCGGGGTTCACGATGGCGAAGAATTGATGCCTCAAAGACTTCTCATTTCCTCATAGGAAAGCCCGCACCGCTTCCGCTTCACAACGGCAGAAACGCAATGGCGCGATCGAGCCTCCCAAGCTGCTCTGCGAGCACGTTTCTCTTTATCTTTAGCGAAGCGGTACGCGGAAAATCCTCGTCAAACAAAACCACGCCGTGAATGCGCTTGTAATTCAAAAGTTTGTTGTTTCGTCCGGAAATATCGCGGCGCAGCTCTTCGGTGTAAGTTTGGCCGGGCTCGAGGTGCAGCGCAAGCAAGAGCTGTTCGCCAACCATCGAGCGCTGCGGCCAGATGTAATTGGCGGCAAAAACACAAAATTCCTTTACGGGAAGACTTTCAAAGACCGCTTCGATGTCTTCAGGATAAATGTTTTTGCCCTCTTCGGTGACGATCATATTTTTCTTGCGTCCGAAGAGTTGCAGGTGGCCGGCAGCCTCAAAACGGCCAAGATCGCCGGTCATGAGCCAGCCGTCTACGATGGATTCAGCGGTGAGCTCCGGCTCATTCAAATAGCCGGACATGACCGTTTTGCTGCGGACGGCGACTTCCCCGATGCCGTCGGTGTTCGCATTGACGATGCGAACCTCCATACCGGGAAGTGGCTTGCCAACCGTGTCTGCGCGAAAGGGCTTGAGGTCGTTGACGGTGATCGCAGTGCCTGCTTCCGTAAGGCCGTAGCCATTCGCGACCGGAATGCCGAGATCGTAAAAAAACTGGAGAGTTTGTGGCTCGGTGAATGCGCCGCCGACGATGATGGTGCGAAGTTCTCCGCCGAACGGTTCATGCACTTGCTTCAGCAAGCGGCGGCTGAGACCGAGCCGCGGCCGGCTTTTCGTCAGCGCTTTGTTGACGGCGACGATCGTGTTGAAAACTCTGCGCTTGCCTGGAGAAAGCTCCCCGAACCGCGTCTGCAAACCCTTTTGCAGGTTTTTTAGGACAAGGGGAACGAGACTGACATAAGTGATCTTGTATTTTGAAAAAGCTTCGCGCACAAACTCCGGCCGAAGCGTGCGCAAATGCACCACCGCTGCCCCACAAATGAACGGTCCAAAGAATCCGACCATGAAATCGATGGCGTGATTCGTCGGCAAGATGCTGAGGTAACGCACACCCGGCGCAAACGGATAAATGGATGTAAGTGCGACGCACTGCTCGAGGTAATTCTCGTGCGTCATCATGCAGCCTTTGGGGCGGCCGCCGGTGCCCGAAGAATAAACGATGCATGCCACATCTTTGCGCGTGCGTGCAACGAAGTTTGGCTCGCCGCTGCCTCGGAACTCCTCCCAGCGCTGCGCGCCTCCGAGATCGGCGTTGGCAGGCGCTTCGGTCACCAGAATAGTTCTTACGTCGGCCGCAGCAGCGCGGCCAGTTGCCACACTGAGTTGCCGCCAGATGGGATATTCAGTGATCAGAACTTTCGCGCCGGAATGCCTGAGCAGTTGCCACTGCTCATCCGGCGTCAGCTTATAGTCGAGCGGAACCAGGACGCCGCCCGCATAAAAAACGGCATACGCAGAAATCAGCCACTTGGACTGATTCGTCATGATGATGCTAGCTCGATCGCCGGCGGCAAATCCCGCGTCTTGCAGCTCCTTCGCCGGCCCCTGCGCGCGATTTTTGAAGTCGCGGTAAGTCAGCCGCTCTTTTTCCCGCTCGCGGTCGACTTCGATCAGGCACACTTCGTTTGAAAATGCCTCCAGCGCATCCTTCAGCGCCGTGCCGATGGATTGATATTTGGAAAGGTCCAGCATTACAGGCGGGATTGAATCCGCGAAGCGAGCGTACGGAAGTCGCTTACGCCTTGTACTTCATAGTCGGGCAACTCGATGCCAAAATGATTTTCGAGCCGGCTTAGCATCTCGAGGGTTTGCAGGCTATCGATGCCGAGTTTTTTGAAGAAATCATCCTCCGGTGCAAGAGAACCGGCCGGCACATTAAAATGCTTCGACGCCAGGTCGAGGACTTCCTGTGTGGTTTGCTCAAGCGTTCGCATGGAAGCCTAAATTTACCATTTTCCGGACGCGGAAAGAAAATGCCGTAGCTGCAGAGAAACTCAACCAATTCTTGCGGCTGCTTCAAGGCAAATACGGCATTGCATCCGTCGACTCCACAAATTTGCCGAGCGCCGCCATGACCGTAGGCCGCGCAAACAGTTCGCAAAAGAGATCGATTTCGCGCCGCAGCTCCTCATGCGGGATGGGCTTGATGAATTTTTTCGCGGCGGCTCGCGTGACACCGTCAAACTTAACGATTTGAGCGGCAGTGGCCCGTGCAATGCGAAGCGCTTCTCCTTCCGCGGCGAGCTGCGCAACCAGCCCCACGCCTTGCGCGCGCGCGGCGTTGACGCTCCGGCCCGTCAAAAGAAGGTCGCGAATAAACGCGTTGCCCAGGTCGCGCTTCAGGCGCGGAATGCCGCCGAAGCCCGGAATCAAGCCGAGGCGCAATTCGGGAAACGCAAAACGCGCCATTTTATCCGCCACGATGATGTCGCACGTCAGGGCCAATTCAAATCCGCCGCCAAAGCACACGCCATGAACGGCCGCGATCGTGGTGAACGGTGCAGCATCGATGGCGTTGAACGCAGCGTGAATCCGCTCGAGGAAAGCGCGCACGCGGGAAACGCGCTCTTTTTCGGAGAGCTGCGCGGCACCGTGGTAAAGCTCGCGAAGGTCGGCGCCTGCGGAAAAACCATGCTTGCGCTCACTGTAAAGGATGCACGCGGAGGTCTCTGGCGCCAGCGCATCGATCGCAGAAACAAATTGTTCCAGCTCCCCGAGCATCGCAAGCCCGATCTCGTTGGCCGGCTCGCGATCAAGCGCCAGCTCGACCACGCCGTCGCGCCATGCCCAGCGAAGGGCTTTGCCGGCGAACGACTTCACGCCTTGCTCCCGGCGGCCGCTTTGCTTTCCAGCGCTTCAGCGTACATCGCGCTGATTTCGGCCGCGAATCGCGTGTTGATGGCATCACGGCGCAATTTGCCCATAACGGTCAACAGTCCGCTTTCCGGAGTGAGGTTTTCGGAAAGTACGGTGAAATTGCGAATTTGACGATAGTGCGGAAGCTCGGGATTTACCGCATCCAAAGCCAACTGAACGGCGGCGCGCTCGACTGCGCCCGTCACCAGCGCGCACAGAAAACCGCGTCCATTGCCAACGACAACGATCTGCTGCGCACCCGGAAGCAACCGCGCCAGTCTTTCTTCGATCGGCTCGGGAGTGATTTTGTGGCCCGAATTCAGAACGATCAAGTTTTTCAGACGTCCGATGATCCGCCAATTTCCGCGGACGTTCACTTCCCCCTGATCCCCGGTGTGGAACCATCCATCCTGTAGCACGCGCTCCGTTTCTTCCGGACGGTTCCAGTAACCCGGAAAAATATTCGGGCCGCGCACGACGATCTCCTCGTTCTCTCCGACCTTCATTTCGATGCCATTGACTGCCGTGCCGACGTAGCCGGGCTCGACCGGTACGCGCGGGTCGTCCAGCGTACAAATGGCGGTGGTTTCCGTCAGGCCGTAGGCTTGCAGCACCGGAATGCCCAGCATCAGAAAAAATTGTTGCGTCTCAGGAGCAAGCGGCGCCGATCCGCAGATCAGCGCGCGAATATTCGGACCGAACCGCTCTTTAATCTTGCTGAAAATAAATCTTCGCCCGAGCCCCAGCCAGAAAGCATCCGTTGCGCGGCCGCGGCCCACATGCTTCCGCGTCCATGCCTCGCGCGCCTTTGCATAGAGAGACCGGATCGGTGCAGCCCGCTTTGACAGGGCTTCTTCGACACCCCGGCGCACCCGTTCGAGAAGCGTGGGCACATTCAAGAAATAGTGGGGAGAAGCCAGGCGAATTTCGTCCGCCAGTTTCGTTAGGTCGGTGGAAAGCGTCAGAACGCTCTCACGCGAAAGACAAGTGAGCAAAGTAATCCACGACGCGGCAAAACTGAACGGCCCGTAGTGAAACACGCGGTCTGGTTCGTGCGTCGCCCCCATGAGCAGCTCAAGCCGCTCGCGCGTGCAAGCAAGCATGTGAGTCACGTTGCCGACGTTCAGGCAAACGCCCTTGGGTTCTCCCGAGGTGCCGGACGTATAGATGATGGTGACAAGATCCGCGTCCGCTCGAGGGTTGGGCGCATCCAGCGCAGGCGCATCTGCCGCGGGCTCCTGTAAGACTTCGTCAAAGAGGACGAGTCTCCTCGCGTTCGACCATTGCGGCGGCAAAGCCTTCGCAACAGCCTCGCCGAGCGCCGCATCGCTGGTGAACAAAAATTGCGGCAGACAATCCTTCATCATTGCGGCCAATTCGGACGGCGCCTGGCGAGAGTAAAGCGGCACGACGATAATGCGTTCGGCCAGCAACGCGAGATTGAAGGCCACCCATCGTGCGGAGTTCGGCGCGAGCAGCGCGCAACGCTCACCGGGCTTAAGCCCCGTGCGGCGCAAATGTGTGCGCACGCGCTGCACCTGCTCGAGCAATTCCCGTCCCGAAACGCTGACGAACTGCTCGCCATGAATTTCGCGCAGCACAACACGGCTATCGGCCCGCTTCAGTTGCGTGAAAATGTCTTCAAGAAAATTTGGCATGGAGGCTGGGTCGAGCATTATCGCGACGCGGTTCCAGCGACGGAATGTTGCGGAACGGCTGCGGATGTGTCGTAGCGCTCGACAAGCTGCAGCAGCGTGTCGTTCAAAGGCGGGAGATAATCTTCCCAAGAAAGAACTCCGGAACGGAGCGAAAATTCCGGGTACGTGCGGCGCATCGCGTCTTCGAGGAAAGTGCCCATGCGCGCCATGACTTTCAGGTTGCGGACAACGGTCTTTCCAATCCCATCGCGCACGGAATCGGCTTCCGCAACGAGCGTGTCCATCATCTTTATAAGCTTGGGCTCGAGATCAGGATCATCGACGGTCAGCAAAAGATGCTGGTGCCCGCGCTCGCGCATAAGATTCCGGATGCGCTCGTCCATCGTCACGCCTGCGGAAGCCACCAGACTCGGCATGCACGTCACAATGCCGTGATAGCGCGAAGAGACCATGTACGTGCCGCAACGCAAGATCGAGACGAGTTGGAACATGTCATAGTCATCCGAAGTGAAGATCGGAATTCCCCGCAAGGCTTGCGCGATATCGCGGCAGGCGACTGCATCCAGCCTCTCCATGGCCACAAGAATCGGGAAAACGTTGTGACGTTCGCGAAACGACGCAAGCGCTTTCGTGAAACTCGAAATGTAGTGGCGATATTTTTTATCGACTTCCGATCCCGACTGAAAAAAGTAAACCGTGCGGTATTGGCTGTCCTTGTAGGCGCCCGTCGTCACTCGCGCGAGATACTTCCCGATCGAAGCTTTGACCGGCCAGACGAAAGGATGAATTGGGCACATCACCATCACCGGCATCTTTTCATCCCAACCGGCATCGCGCAAAGTTTTGCGCGCGTAGGCCGGCGGATGTGGTTCAAACGTCCAGGCAGTATCCGTTCCGAGCTCCGTGGGAATCCCGAAGGAAGTGAGCAGCTTCTGCGATTCCTCATTCCTGGTAATTACCAAGGAATCGTGCACGTAGCGCTCGCACATTCGCTCCACCAAGCGATCCATGTGCCCAGCTTCGCCACCGTAGGCGAGCGAAAGCTTATTCTCCGCGGAAGCCAGCCCCAGCGAGCCGATCATCATGGTCGTCAGCGCGTTGGCAAACTTGCTTTTGAACATCGAGCCTTCGCACGCAATGACGCCGTGATTTTGCCGCACCTCGCGAAACAAAAACGGCGGAAAAACATCGGGAAGATAAACCTGCTTCGTGCCGTCAAAGTAGCCGCGCGTGCGGTCGAAACTCTGCGTCATGACGCTGAAATCGACGTTTTCCGCGCCGAGCACATGCCGCACTTGCCGCAGCATTTCTTGCACACGAACGTCCGAGCCCGTATTTCGTGTACCGTTATAACCCGCAAAGAGCAGACGCAGCTTCTCGCCCGGCGTCCAGCGCTGGCCGAGGCCGAACATCCAGCCGAATCGCCGGATCTCAATCAGCGCGCTAACCCAGGCTACAAGAAGAAAGTCCGTCATGCGCGAGCGCCCCCGGCGGCGGCGGATTTTTCCGGCGCGTCCACGTCGATTTCCACCTTGGGCCACGGTTTTGCCGGATAGCGAAACCTGCTTTCGCGGCTGAATTTGAGCAGCGGAAACGCGTACGTCGAGAATTTTGCCGGAGCTTCCCCAAGCTCCGCCACCACGCGCGAATTATCGAACACCGTGTTCCAGTCCAGATAAGGCCAGAACACTTTCAGGAGCGACGCTCCGTGGGCAACGGAACCTTTCCGGTTCGAAAGCCAATTCACCGTACCGGAAAACGCGCCGCCCATCCAGGGCCAGTACGCGGGACGCCGCCAGCCGCCCGCTTCCGCAAGTGCATCTGTTAATTCCTCGTACGTCTCTGATCCCGTGCCCGACGACAGGTGATAAATACCGTGAGCTGGCTCGGCTTTTTGGTGAATCGTCACGATCGCTTTGCTGACGTAATTGGCGGGCACGATGTCGATTTTATCCCGAGGACGCAGCGGAAGAACAGGCAGCCGCACGAGAGCATCAAACGCCTGAACCATGTCGAATTGAGAAGTCTCCGGCCGACGGCTATCCCCCAAAACGATCGCGGGCCGGAAAATCGTGTGGGGCACGTCGGCAAGCAGCTGGTGAATCATGTGTTCGCCGAACTTCTTCGTGCGCGCGTAGGGATCATAGTCGGAGCGCGCCCAATCCACCGCCGCGTCTTCCATCACGACTTCGTTCCGGCGCTTGCCCGCGACGGCCACCGTGGACACATGCGAGTATCGCCGCAGACCATTGCGATTTTGCGCGCGCCGCGCCAACTGAATCACTTCGAGGCCGCCCCGCAGATTGACGTTGAGGCATTGCCGTTCCGATTTGCGGTTCAGCGAGGCCGCGCAATGAATGACCGAATCGGTCGTGTCGACCAGCGCGTGATACTCATCGTCGCTAAGGCCGAACCGCTCGCTCGTCAAGTCGCCGAGGAAAATTCGCGCGCGCGAGCCAAGATACTCAGAAAACTCTCGAAAACCGAAATGGAGTTGCAGCGAAGTCCACAAGCGCTCGCGCGCCTCTTCCTCGCTTTTCGCGCGCACCAGAAAATTCAGCGCGTCGCGGTGTTCGGTGAACAATCCCGCGGCGAGGTAACTGCCCAAGTATCCGGTCGTGCCGGTTACGAAGATCGCCATAGTGGGTCCGACGGCGTCGCAGAATTTGACACAACAGCGGCCCGGGCATGTTCAGGAGACCAATCCAACTCGCGCGGCGCTCGTGCTTCGAGCGGGCGGCCCTCCATCAAGGGATAGCACCACCGACGCAGCGCTGGAATGTGCACGTTGATCCAGTAGTCCCACCAATCGATCGATTCAGGGGCAAAATCAAAAACAGCTTTTTCTTCCGGCGAGAGCGCCGCCGAGAGCAATCGCGCGTTTTCGCATTCGAAGACGTGCTCGTTGTGAAGAATAAATGGCTCGTAAAGCTCTATCAGTTTTTCCGCGCGGATTAGATCGCGTTCTTGTTTAGCAAGCGGCGCCTTCTTCATGTGCAGCGAAACCGCTACACGGTTGATCCCGGAGATGACCGCTTTCTGCATCGGAATCGAAAGCCGCTCGTAGCGCTGCTTCGAAACCGGTATCGTTTCGAATTTCACTTTGAGCCAGTGCTCAATTCCCTGCTGCGTCCGGTAGTGTTTCCGATGCGCCAAACCCGTCAGTTCAATGCTGCGCCCCATGTTCACCGGATTGATCGCCGAAGTTGCCAGTTGATACAGCCGCGCATTCCGCCGCGAAATTACCGCCGCAGCGATCAGCGTCATGCCGCGGCAAACCATGTCCACGGGAATTACGTCGAGGCACTTCCGCTCGTTTGAAGGCAGCTGGCGGAAATTTGTCCCCAGCAAATACGAAAGCGGCCCCGAGGTATTGATTCCTTCGTTCCATCCGGTGAACGGCGAGCGCTCCGAACTTTCCACAATCGAAGGCCGCACAATCGCGATCGGCAACTCCCCGCTGCTCCGCGCCAGAATCGACTCGCCCAAACTCTTTGTAAACGTATACGTATTCGGCCAGCCCAAATGCTGCGCGCGCCGCAAACCGATGCGCACCAGACGATTCCGCGCCCAGCGCAACCGGTTCCGCTTCAACACGCCATCCAGCTCTGTCGCCGGCACCGCCGCTGGATCGCCGCCCCTCCCCAAAGCCTGCCGCCGCAGTGCTTTCGTCAACTCCGGACTTTCCGCACGCTCCTCGACACGCCGGATCGTCTCGCGCAGCGAAGCAATCTCTTTTCCCGCATCAAACGCCGCATCGCGCGCCGGATTATAGTTATCCCGCAACTCTTCCGTCACGCGGCCATCGCGCATCCCTACCACATAGCAGGTCGAAAGATGCATCAAACCTGCGCGATCGCACTTGCGCAAAAAGTCCAACAGGTGCAGCGTCGAATCCACATTCGAAGAAAGCGCGTCGCGCAAATCCGGATTGAAATCTGTCAACCCTGCGCTGTTCACCACCAAATCGAGCGATTTCGCGAGCCGCGCCTGCGTCGCCGCGTCCAAACCCAGCCCCGGCTCGCCCACATCGCCTTCGACGACCTCAACTTTGTCCGCCAGCAGCGCGCCCAATTCCCGCCCGTATTTTTCCTCGAGCGTGTCGAACGCCGGCGATTCCTCGATTATTTTCTGAAAGCGCTTCAGCGCCGAAGTCGTCCGGTTTCGCCGGATCAGCAGGGTAATCTTTCCGATGTTCGGCACATTCTCGAGCAGGTCCACCAGCCAGACCTTGCCAATAAATCCCGTCACGCCAATCAACATAATGTGCCGGTTCGCCAGCGTGTCGCGCACCGCCAGCGGCCCGTTGCGCAGGCCCTCGCCAAACAGCGCCACGGATTTGCTCGCCGGAGGCGCAGGCCGCACCGCCGTTTGCACCGCCGCTTCCAATTGCTCCGGCTTTTTCGTCCAGCCAAGCTGCCGCAGTAATTTCTCCCGCGAAATGCGCCCGTCGATCGCCCCGCTCGTCAACCACGCAAACGGCCCGCGCGGCCGTACGACTGGATCTAGCAAACGACCGGTAGCGTGCGCATTGCGAAACTCCATCCGGTTGGAAAGAAACGATTCGACGGCGAGATGCTGCGCCAGCGGCCGCAAAATATGGTCGAGCAGCTGCCCCACGAGCACAATCCGCTCGCCGCTCTGCACCGCGTCCAGCAGTTTCTCCACCGCCTCGCGCCGAAGCTGCGGCTTCAGCACATAATGAAAATACTCCTCGCCCAAAAGATCGAGCCGGTCACGGCTAACGCCTCGCAGCAAAGTGTGCAGCAGCCTCGTCGCCAGCGTCCGGTTGACGGCATAATCGATCGGCCGGGTCATGGTCATCCACGCAAATCCCGCCCGCCGCGCCCAGCGCTCCGCAAAACTCTGTGCGTTCCATGTAAAAAATCCCACCGGCCGCAAAGCTCCGAGCTCCAGCAAAGAGCCTTCGACGCGCCAGTACGTCGCCGGGCGCGTCGCCGTTTCGCCGTTCACGCGTTTCGAGTTGGAAGCCGGGTCAGCCATTGCCATAGGAAATAGCCGGCCATTGCCGGGCCGCTCTTGCAAGGTAAAGCAAATCTGCTCTGAAAGTTTGAATAATGATTCGCACCCTAAATCATTCGTTCAGGATCGAGTGCCAGCCGTCCACACCCATGTGTGCCCCGATCTGCACGGGCCGTCGGCTGCCTAAGAAAGTGTAAAAGTAGCATCCTCAGAGGCTTACCGCAAGCCAAGCCGCTCTCTCGGAGTTGCGCCTGTTCCGTAAGCCCTTCAGAAGACTCCATTGCACATCCCTCGTCTGGCCGAGCGGTATTGCGCTCTCATGAGTGACATGCTGGCGCAGATAAGTTCAATCGTGCTTCGATCGGAAGCTGGATGACGCGGATTCGGCAAAGGGTGAATTTCGCGACCTATGAACTGCCAGCCGGATTCATTGGATGGCCCTCGGAAGGCATCGCGGGCTCGGATGAAGCCCAGTCGCTGTCCTCGCAGCTGGCAAGTGAAGCTGAACGCCAAGAGCTAGCTACCACGATTGGAGAGTACAAAGCATTGATCGTGGCCTACTTGCTTGCGCATTAGCATCAAGAGGAAGTGCTAGACGCCCCAGCCGTACCGCTCGGCGTGCTCCAACGTACGCTGCATCTCTTCGCGCAACATCTCTGTGAAGACTGATCCGCCGATGGTACTGGCTCCAGGCTGGGCGATATCCGGCGTCCGGTAGCCGCCCGCGAGCACCCGGTGCAGCGACTGCTCCACCCAATCCGCCTCGAGCGAAAGCCCAAACGCGTCGCGCAGCATCAACGTCGCGCTCAAGATCGACCCCACCGGGTTAGCCGAATCCGTGCCCACCAGCGCCGGCGCCGAGCCATGAATCGGTTCAAACAGCGGCGCGCCCGTCCCAAAACTCGCCGAAGGAATCAATCCAATCGACCCCACCAGCGCCGCCGCCGCATCGCTCAAAATGTCGCCGAACATGTTGCTTGTCAGCATCACGTCAAACTGCGAAGGCTTCAGCGTCAGCTGCATCGCCGCGTTGTCCACGTACATGTGCTCCAGCTTGACGGCCGAATACACGCCGCTCATCGCCACCACTGTCCGCCGCCAAAGTTGCGAACTCATCAAAACATTCGCTTTATCCACCGAGCAAAGCCGCCGCGAACGATTCTCCGCGCGTCCATACGCAAACGTCGCAATCCGCTCGATCTCCGGCGTCGAATACGACTCCGTATCCCAGGCGCGCTCCACGCCATTCTCGGTCGTGTTCCCGCGCTCGCCGAAGTACATCCCGCCGGCCAGCTCTCGCACAATCTCGATATCCAAATCGCCCAACCGCTCTGGCTTCAGCGGCGAAATCCCACGCAACGGCTCCAGCACCTTCACCGGTCGCACATTCACATAAAGCCCCATGCCCTTGCGCAAACCAAGCAACCCGCTCTCCGGCCGCTTCCCCACCGGCAACGAATCCCACTTCGCTCCGCCCACCGCGCCAAGAAAAACCGCGTCCGCCTTCTTGCAAGCATCCAAGGTTTCACTAGGCAGAGGCGTCCCAATCGCATCAATCGCTGCGCCGCCAATCGGAAACTCATGCAAATCAAACTCATGATGGAATTCCTGCGCACACTCGCGCAGTACAGTAGCCGCAGCCCGCGTCACTTCCGGCCCAATGCCGTCCCCAGGCAAAAGCACAACCGTCTTCTTCACTTTCATCGAGATCCCCGCTTACCCGTTAAGTCCCGCGCTGGAGTGCGGCAGTTCTGCTGCCGCTTTTCTCACCAACCGGTATAGCTCTAAAACTCCAAGCCTTAGATGAACCGTCAACTTAGGGCCTGCCCACTACTCCATCTATGCAAACTACGCCGTCGAGGTAGCCTCCGCCGCCATCGCCGTCGCCGGCCGCCGCCGCATCACTTCATGCGCAATCGCCACAAGGTCTCTCGGCCGCACCTGCTTCGCCTCATCCGCCAAGGCCGTTACGCGCTTATAGCACTCCGCCAACTCTTCTTCGGTCGGGTCATAACCGAGCGTCCGCAAGCTCACCTTCAACGCATTCCGCCCCGAATGTTTTCCAAGCACAAACGACCGCGAAGGCACGCCCACCGTCTCCGGCGAAATAATCTCGTAAGTCAGCGGGTTCTTTATAATCCCGTCCTGGTGAATGCCCGCTTCGTGCGCAAACGCGTTCGCCCCGACCACCGCCTTGTTCGGCGCCACGACCGCTCCGGTAATCTCCGTTAGCAACCGGCTCGACTTGAAAAGCTCGTCCAGCTTGATGTTCGTCGTTACGCCAAAACTTTCCTTGCGCACCGCCAGCGCCACCGCAATCTCTTCGAGCGCCGCATTCCCGGCGCGTTCGCCAATCCCATTCACCGTGCACTCAATCTGCCGCACGCCCGCACGCACCGCCGCCAGCGAATTCGCCACCGCCAGCCCCAAATCGTCATGGCAATGCGCGCTCAGCGTAATCCCCTGCGGATCATCCAGATGGGCGCGCACCTGCTCGAACATCGCCCCGTACTCATCCGGCACCGCGTAACCCACCGTATCCGGCAAATTCAAAACGGTCGCCCCCGCATCCACCGACACCTGGCAAACCTGGCACAAAAATCCAATATCCGTTCGCCCCGCATCTTCGGCCGAAAACTCCACTTCCCCAACGTGCTTTCGTCCCAAGCGAATCATCGAGCTAATCGCTTCGAGCGCCTGCTCCCGGGTCATATTCAACTTCACGCGCAGGTGCAAATCCGAAGTCGCCAGAAAAATGTGCAACCGCGGCGCAGCCGCTGGTTCGAGAGCTTCAATGGCAGCTTCAACGTCCTGTTTCTTGGCACGAGCCAACGCCGCAATCGGAACCGTCCGCACTTCCCGCGCCACCTGCTGCACCGCCTCCAAATCCCCGCGCGAAGAAATAGGAAATCCCGCTTCAATCACGTCCACGCCCAGCGCCGCAAGCTGCCGCGCCATGCGAATCTTCTCCTCGGTATTCATCGAGAAGCCCGGCGATTGCTCACCGTCGCGCAGAGTCGTGTCAAAAATCTTTACTGAATCCATAGAGGGACCCCCAAAGTAGTAGTAGGACAGAAGACTGCCTCACGGTCAAATTTATCTTTGTTCTACTTTTGATAATCCTGGCTTATACTCCCCATTAAGGAGAATCGTCGTGGATCTCGGGGAACTCCAGGTATTTCTGATGGTTGCGAAGGAAGGCAGCTTCTCCCGCGCCGCTGAACGCCTCTATCGCACGCAACCCGCCGTCAGCCTCACCATTCGCAAACTCGAAGACGGCCTCGGCCAGCCGCTCTTCGTCCGCGGCGCCCGACCCGTCCGCCTCACCGACGCCGGCACCCTCTTGCAGGACTACGCCGAGCGCCTCATCAACCTCCGCGACGAAGTAAAAAAAGGACTTAGCGAACTAGAAAGCCTCACGCGAGGCGAACTCTCCCTCGGCGTCAACGAAAGCTCCATCCACGCTCTCCTCTCAGCCCTGGGCACCTTTCGCCAGCTCCATCCCGGCGTCCAAGTCCGCGTCCATCGCATGCTCTCCCGCGACATCCCCCATGAAGTTCTCAACTACCGCCTCGACGTCGGCGCCATTTCCTATGTCCCGCAAGAGCCGCAGCTCCAAGCCACCGAAATCCGCAAAGACGAGCTCACCCTGGTGGTCCCGCCAAAGCACATCCTGGCCAAAAAACGCGAAGTCGACGTCGCCGACCTCGGCAACGAAGACTTCATCGCCCACAGCGTCGAATCCCCATACCGCCGCCGCGTCATCGAACTCTTCGCACGCAACCGCACCGAGCTGAAAATGCCCATCGAAATGCCCACCATCGAAAGCATCAAGCGCTTCGTGCAAATGGGTATGGGGGTCGCCATCGTTCCCCGCATGTGCGTGCAATGGGAGATCGAACACGGATGGATGAAAGAAGTAAAAGTCCGCCAACTCAACATGCCCCGCCACGTCTACCTCGTCTCCCGCCGCGGCGCCCGCCTGCCCCACGCCGCCGCCGAACTAATCCGCATCCTCCGCGAACCCTAAAAACAACCGGGCCGGCACTTGCAGGGGCGCAATTCATTGCGCTCCTGCTTGCCCAGCCGCAAGATTTCAAGGCGACTTCCTTTCTAGTCTCATCGCCGCTAGCGGGCTCGATCCGCCTTCCCCGACATGCACATAATCGTCGCAAGCACTGTCGCGCAATGATTTTCCGCCGAGCCCTTCCGCACAAACACATCCGCCATGCAAACCTTCAACGTCTTCCCCGAGCGCACCACGCGACCCTTCGCCACCAACTCCTCCCCATCCGCGGGCGCCAGCAAATTCATCTTGTACTCCACCGTCAGCACCGAATCCTCCGCCGCCATCAGGGTATAGGCCGCATACCCGCAAGCGCTGTCGGCAACCGCGCCCGTCACCCCGGCATGAAAATACCCATGCTGCTGCGTCAATTCGCCGCGAAACGGAACCCGAATCACCGCCCCGCCCGGCTCCAGCGAAACCAGCTCCGCCCCAAGATGTTTCATCAGGCCCTGTCGGTCAAAACTTTCCCGCACGCGCCGCTGATATTCCACATCCCGCAGTTCAAATTCAGATTGGTTGTTCATGCGCCCGAGTATAACAGCGCATCCAGCGCGACCGACAAAGGCGCCGTTCCAATTTGGAGCGTGCTTTCACGCCAGGCCGCCGACATGGGTCGCCCTGTATCAAAGCCGCGACGCCATGCCAGAAAATGCTTCACTACTGATTTGCGGAATCGTTGATTTTCTTCGTCGAAGCCATGATCTCTTCAAACTTGGGTGCCGTGCCGAAAATCATGGGGATCGTTTTTGCATAATCGACTTGTAAGCGCTTCAGCATCCAGACGCTCGGTTCGATTGCCCAGGAACCGCCGTGCGCAGAAGCTAGGTCGAAATCGAAATGTCCGAAATATGCTACATATTTCGGACATTGGCCACTCTCGAGGAAGGTGAGCGCAAAACAGAATGGGGTCAATCTAGCCCCAAAGCACCATACTCTCCGAACCCGCTTTTGACATCACGCCTAGGAAATATTTGAACGCCAGACGGGCACTGGCCCTGTTCCCGATCATTTCTAGAAGCTCCAAAATCCCGGAATGTCCAATCAGAACCAAGCCGTGGTCCAGGGCCTGACGCCGCTCCCCCGCCGAAGTCGACGTCTTCGTTGCCGATCCTGATCCTCCCCGAAGAGGGCTAGTTCTTTGCGGCGAGGGCTGCCTCGACCGTAGGAAAGTTTGGCAGCAGCTTCACCAGGCCAGCGACCTGCATCACCGCCATGCCCTGCTGCGTTAGCCCGGCCAGCGCAAAGGACTTCCCAAGGTTGCGCCGGTGGACGAAGAGCGATACCAGCGCCCCGACTCCCGCCGAGTCCAGAAAGGACACTCCGCTCATGTCGAGCACCAGGTGCGCCGCAAGCTCGGGCCGCAGCGTCTGAATGAAGTTATGAACCGTCTCGAGACTCAGCTTTCCGCTGAGCCGCGTTACCAGATTGCTGCCGTTCGACGCCGAAAGTTTTTCGAGATCAAGCTGTGCTGGTTGCATGAGTCCTGAACGGTAACTCAGGAAGTTCCGTCCCAACATTAACATTCTGTAATAATCGATTTTGTGCCCAATCCTGCCGCGAGACGCCTGCCTGTGAACCGTTCAGTTTGTTAAATCTTCTGCTATATTTCACTGACGCATCTTATTTCGCAACCGAGATGCGGTAAATCTTCATAGCCCCATCATCGGAAACGAGCAACGACCCATCCGGCGCAACAGCCACTCCCACCGGCCGGCCGGACACATCCCGCCCTTTTGGATCCGGCACCAGTCCGGTTAGGAAAGGCACAGGATCCGCCGACGGCTGGCCATTCTTGAAAGCCACAAAAGCAATCTGGTATCCAGCTCGCGTCGCCCGGTTCCACGAACCATGTTCGGCAATAAACGCCCCGCCCCAATAGCTCTCCGGAAATTGCTTCCCTGTATAAAACGCAAACTGCAGCGGCGCCACGTGCGCACCGAGCAGCACATCGGGAATAATCGCCTTCGCCACAAGCTCCGGCTTCTGCGGCTTCACACGGTCATCCACGTTGCTGCCGATATAGCTATACGGCCAGCCGTAGAATCCGCCGTCCTTCACCGAAGTAAAATAATCCGGCGGCAAATTGTCACCCAACTCGTCGCGTTCGTTGACGCTCACCCACACTGCTCCGGTGACGGGCTCGATTGCCAAACCCACTGCATTCCGTAACCCGGTTCCGTAGAGCCGCGCGTTCTTCCCATCCAGATCGCAAATCGTAACCGCGGCGCGAATCGGATCCTCGCCAGTGTTGATGTTGGAACCCGATCCCACGGTGACAAACACGTGCTTGCCATCCGGGGCGATGGCCACCGAACGCGTTTCGTGGCCGCCCGTCGGCAGCTTCATCAAAGGCTCCGCTTCGCCCAGGCGTTTCGACGTCTTGGGGTCATAGCGGAATCGCACCAGTTCATTGGTGTCGCCCACGTAGACGTAGTTGTCCTTGAAAGCGATGCCGAACACGCGCCTCGTTGCAGTGGCGAATATTTCCCGCTCTTTCGCTTCCCCCGTGTTCTGCGGATCGCGCATCACTACGATTTGGTTCCCTCCCGTCTCCGCCAGAAAAATGTCTCCATTCGGCGCCACCGCCAGCCAGCGCGGCACCTTGAAGTCCGAAGCGAACACGTTGATGCGGAACCCTTGCGGCACCGCGGGAAGAAAACCGGGAGGGGGCGCTTCGTTATGCGGTCCGTTGCCCGCCGACTTTGTCGCATAAGGCGCCGGAAGCTCCGGCTTCTGCCCGTGCGTGATCTGACCGCAAAGTACCGTCGGTAAAATTAGAAGGCTGGCCAGTGCGGAAACAGCGCGAAAGTGCAATTTCATGAAACTCTCCTCGGTCCGTTTTTTCAGACCTCGCTATCATGCCTTGTACTGGCGTTCAGTTCCAAGCCTGAATCTCTCGGAAGACCCAGACAAAGCGCAAGCACCGCCCACCCGTTCGATCCTGCAACGCATCGGACTCTCCAAACATCCAATTTCCGGCGGGCTGCGTATACTCTAGTGGAGAGCTGTTTGGGGAGTTTTCACTATGCGTGCTGTTCTGATTGCTGTTTTTATTTGCGCCGGAATAGGCGTCCTAGCCTGGGCCACAGCCGCGCCTAACGATGGCCGAGCCAACGTTAAAGCCGCATTCCCGAAGCCTGCCGTCGACGCTCCGCTAGCCGCCAGCAAAGCGCAGGAGACTGCCGTTGTTTCCGGCGGCTGCTTCTGGGGCATCCAAGCCGTCTTCCAGCACTTGAAAGGCGTGACTTCAGCGACTTCCGGCTACTCCGGTGGCGCGGCCAACACTGCCCACTATGAAGATGTCAGCACCGGTGAAACCGGCCACGCCGAATCCGTGAAGGTCATCTTCGACCCTTCGCAAATTTCTTACGGCCAAATCCTTATGATCTTTTTTTCCGTCGGCCACAATCCCACCGAACTCAATCGCCAGGGTCCCGACTACGGCTCGCAATACCGCTCTTCCATTTTCTATTCGAATGACGGACAGAAGAAAATCGCCGAAGCCTACATCGCCCAGCTCAATGCCGCAAAAGTCTATTCACAGCCCATCGTCACGCAACTAGTCCCGCTACAAGCCTTCTACGTTGCCGAGGACTACCATCAGGACTACCTCAAGCACCATCCCTACGAGCCCTACATCATGATCAACGACCAGCCCAAACTCACCAGCCTGAAAAAGGAATATCCGGAGCTTTATCGCAACGACTGACGAGCGAGCCCCGGAACTGAAATCCTCGCTGCCCGTGCCCTCTTTTTCCACTTAGCGGGCCTGAATTAGCTCCGTTTTTTTATCTGAGCGATTTCTCTCCATCCGGCACGTATCAAAATGGCTACAGCACTGCCTACAGTGTGGAATATCCTTCACGGCAGCCGAGTAGAGTAGTTGGGTACTGCCACGCGCAGTGTCCTGAGACTATTCGAAACACATAAATAGAGAGGAAATCCCGATGAGAGCAATCGTTTGTGGGGTCTGTCTGCTCTTCGCCGTAGCATCCCCTGCCAAAGCCCAAGATTCTCACAGCCACACCGCTTCCAAGCCGGTGGCCGTCGAATTCAAAAATGCCGATGGCCAGACCGTGGGCTCAGCGCAACTCACCAGCACGCCAAAAGGCGTCAAAATTGCGCTCGACATCAAGAATCTTCCGCCTGGCGAACATTCCATCCACATTCATCAAGTCGCCAAATGCGATCCTCCGGACTTCAAAACCGCAGGCCCGCACTTCAATCCCGGCGGTGCTGAGCATAACCATGACGGCGCCCCGGCCGGCGACATCCCGAATTTCTCGCTCATCGTCGGCGCCGATGGCACCGCTCACGTCGCCGTAGTCGCGCCCAACGTAACCATGGGCGACGATGACCACTCCGTCTTCAGCAATGGAGGAACCGCGATCATCATTCACGCGGTAGCAGGTGGCACGGGAACAGCCGCCCCGGCGCGCATCGCCTGCGGCATCATCAGCAAGCCGTAGCACAACTCTCGGCGCGGGCGCCCGCAACGATTTTGCTACGGGCGCTCCGTCACGGCCTTGCCGCCAGTTCCGGGCAACACCGCCTTGTGCCCTGCGCCTGCCTCGCTTTGCAACAGCGCCTCGAGGCTGGGGTAAGCGTAAATTGTTGGCGCGTGATTCTGCATGAGCCCTCCGGTATCCGCCGTCGGCCCATAGTTACTGTGTAAATCGTGCGCCAGCATCCTCAGCATGGCCATCTGCTGCCCGCGATGATGTGCGGTGTGCGCAATCCGCCGCGTCATCACCCACGCGCGCGAACGTTTCACGTCGAAGAACGTCGTTTCGCTTTCCCACCACGCTTCGTCTTTCGCCCGCAGCTGGGCCAACCGCCTGCCGCTGTGTTCCGTATACCGTTTCATGAACTCCAGCCGCGTCTCTTGCACTGGCAAGGGTGGCTCGCCAACGTCGATCCCCAGCATCGTGCGCAGCCAAAGATCCTCGCTCACGCACTGGTGAATCATTTGTTCCCGCACGCTGCGCCCCCGCGGGTCATTCGCATTAGGCCGGAACGCCAGATCCTCCTCGCGGAACTCGCTCCACACGCTGACTACTTTCACCCGCTCAGTCTCGTACGTCTCCACAAGAAAATCGTATCTCATTGCTCCCACCTCATGAGGAAGGTACACGCGGAGTCATAAAACAGCCATCCGACGGATTGGACTGTACCAAATTTGTACCCTCGGCCAGTCGCTTCCGACCGCCCCATCTTTCATAATTCTTGCCCACAGGGCTCTTGGCTCGAAGGGCCGGATCACCTTCACTCCGGGCAGGTTCCACTAGGAGGGCATTTACGTGCGGCGCAACTTTTTGATCCCCTTTTATCTACTAGTTTGCTTAGAAGTGGGTTGCGCCCAGATCTCCGCTACGCACTCCTCGCCCACTCCGCCGGTGGCCCCACCCAACCCTCCGGCCTCCGGTTCCATCAGCGTCTCTGTCACGCCGAATCCGGCCAGCGTAAGAGCTGGAAGCTCCCAACAGTTCGCCGCCACCGTTACAGGAACCACCAACTCGTCCGTCACTTGGTCCGTCAACAACGTGGCCGGCGGCAACTCTATATACGGAACGATCACCGTTTCCGGCAACTACACCGCACCTGCGACTCTGCCCAATCCAAATACCATCACGATTCAAGCCATGAGTTCTGCCGATTCTTCTGCCAGTGGCACAAGCGCCATCACCCTTCTCAACCCAACTCCCGCGCTCAGCTCTGTCAATCCCACTTCCATCAATGTCGGCGCATTCAGCCTCACGGTCACCGGCAGCAAATTCCTGAGCGGCTCTCAAGTCCTTCTCGCGGGTGTGCCGCTCACCACAACCTTCGTCTCATCCACGCAACTCACGGCTACCGGCACCGCAAGCACCGTCGGCATTTTCACCGTCTCTGTCAGCAATCCCAATCCTGGCCAAAGCAGTTCGTCTAGTATCAATCTCCAGGTCACGTCCGCCACGCAAGCCAGCGCCTGCAGCGGCATGGCGACCGGTGCTGGCGCAAGTCTCAACGGTTTCCGTCCCTTCCCCGCCAGCAACGCCTGGAACCAGGACATCTCTGCCGCCTCGGTCGATCCTAATTCCGACTCGTACATCAATTTCATCGGAACCACTGTCCCGCTTCATCCCGACTTCGGCTCCGGCGAATATCAGGGCAGCTTCATCGGCATTCCCTATTCCGTTGTTGACTCTTCGCAGGCCTCTGTGAACATTCTCTTCAACGCCTACGGCGACGAAAGCGACCCCGGCCCCATGCCCATCCCCGCCAATGCGAATATCGAAGGATACCCAAATCCGGGTAACGGCGATCGCCACGTCCTGGTCCTCGACAACAACAATTGCTGGCTCTACGAACTCTACGGCTCCAGCGTAAATACCGACGGCTCTTGGAACGCCGCCTCCGCCGCCGTCTGGGATTTGCAGAATTACACGCAGCGTCCGCTCACTTGGACGTCCGCCGACGCCGCTGGCCTCTCGATTTTCCCCGGCCTCGTTCGCTACGATGAAGCCGCCAGCGGCCAAATCGCTCACGCCATTCGCTTCACCCTCCAAAATAGCGTCGCCGCGTTCGTCCTGCCCGCCACGCACTGGGCCGCAAACTCTACCGCGCAATTCGCAGCGCCCATGGGCATGCGCTTGCGCCTCAAATCCAGCTTTGACATCTCCAGCTTCTCTGCCACCAATCAGGTCATCCTCACGGCCCTCAAACAATACGGCATGATCATGGCCGACAACGGCTCTTCGATGTACATCAGTGGCGCGCCCGACGATCGCTGGAGCAACGACGATCTCCACAACCTCACGACGCTCACTGCTTCCGACTTCGAAGTCGTCACCCTCGGTACCGTCTACACTTCGGCCAACGTTCCGCAAGGCTCTGCCCCAAACATTTCCAGCTTCACCGCTAGCACGAGCAATCCCGTCCCCGCGGGCACCGCCGTCACTCTCTCCTGGACAGCCACTGGCGCTTCCTACTACATCGTTTCCCCGCAAATCGGTGCCGTCCGGGGCACCTCCGCTGTCGTCACTCCCACGGCCACGACCACCTACACTCTCTACGCCACTAACCAATTCGGCCGCACCATCGCAACCGTAGTCGTCACCGTACAGTAATCCTGCGCAAGCTCTTGGCTCCGGGAGCAACAGTTGACACGCCCTTCCGCGCGGAGTATCTAATCCTCACCCGCGCCACCTCCTCTGCCTCCCTAGTTTCGCGGCGCGAACGTACAAATCTGCAAAGGAGCCTTTATGCCAGACAAGGTTCGACCCATCCCTGAGAAATACCATTCCCTGACTCCGGCTATTACCTGCAAAAACGCTGCCAGCGCCATCGACTTCTACAAAGAAGCCTTTGGCGCCACCGAAATGAACCGGATGTCCGGCCCCGGCGGCATGGTCATGCACGCCGAGCTACGCATAGGTGATTCCGTTATTTTTGTCTCCGACGAATTTCCAGGAATGTCCGTTGCTCCCGCGCCGGGTGCGACTCCTTCTTCCTACCTCTTCCTTTACACGCCGGACGTCGACACTGTCTTCAACCGCGCGGTAGCCGCCGGGGCCCAAGTGAGCATGCCGGTTGTCGACATGTTCTGGGGCGATCGCTACGGCAAGCTTACCGACCCCTTTGGCCACAGTTGGGGCATCGCCACGCACGTCGAAGATGTGTCCCCCGACGAAATGGCCCGCCGTTCGGCCGAATGGACCAGCAACATGACCAAAGCCGCCGCAGCCACCGCCGGCTAAAGCTGACCGTATCCAGGGGCGCTGACACTCCGTGCCCCTCTTTCTTTTTCTCTTTCGCCTCGTGACGCTGCCGCCCTTTCCTTCAGAAGAGGGAGGCGCTACTTCCTATTTCGTGGAATGCCGCATTTCGCACCTCAGCGCGCGAATCTCGACGGTGATACTATCTCCGCTCGTCGCGCAAGTTCGTTGACCTCTTCCAAAAATGCGGGGGGAACAAAGATGAATCGCCGAAAAATGTTGGGAACGGCCGTGAAAGGCGCCGCGGCTCTAGTGCTTGCCCCCGTGCTAACACGCGCAACCGCGGGCGCTGCGTTCTTCAATCGTAATAGTTATCGCCTCTTCGCCAACTCCGACCAGACCTATTCCACTCGTGCCATCGACCTGGTCCAACGCGCCACGGTCATTGACATGCTAGCCCCGCTCTGGATCAGTCCTAGCCACATGACGAAAATGCTCGGCAATCCGGAAAATTTCACCGCCGACGATTACACGCCCTTCAAACAATCCGGCATTAACGTCTTCCACATCGCCATCGGCACCGGCGGCCCCGACGCCTATCTCGAAACGCTCCAGTTTCTCTCCGGCTACAATGCTTTCCTCGCTCGCCACGACAACTGGTTCGAACGCGTCGAAACTCCCGCTCGACTCGACGGCATCAAGTCCTCCGGCAAAGTCGGCGTTATGCTCGGCGTACAAAACTCGGAACACTTCCGCAAGGTCGACGATGTGGATTATTTTTACGGCCTCGGCCAGCGCGTCTCGCAACTCACCTACAATGCTCGCACGCTAATCGGGAACGGAAGTACGGAGCGCCGCGACGAAGGCCTCTCCGACTTCGGCCTCACTATCGTCGAGCGCATGAACAAACTCGGCATGGCCGTTGACGTCTCTCACTGCGGCGACCGCACCACCCTCGACGCTTTCGATGTATCCAAAAAGCCCGTCCTCATCACTCACTCCAACTGCCGCTCTCTCAATCCCAATCATCCTCGCTGCAAAACCGACGAAGCCATCAAAGCCATGGCCGCCAAAGGCGGGGTCATGGGCATCACTGAAGTTCGCATGTTCATCACCGCCAAAGAGCCCACGACGATCGAAACCATGCTCGATCACTACGACTACGTCGCCAAACTCGTCGGCGTCGAACACTTGGGCGTAGGCAGCGACATCGACCTCCTCGGCTACGACGCCATGCCCGCCGACGAATACAAACAGCTCAAAGCCGGCTACAAAAACAGCTACGGCTTCCGCGACAAGATCGACATCGATGGCTACAACTTCGCCAAGCGCCCTTTCGACCTCGCCGAAGGCCTCATCCGCCGCAAATATTCCGACGCCGACATCGAAGCCATCCTAGGCGGCAACTTCCGCCGCGTACTAAAACAGATCTGGACCACCTAGATTTTCCAGCCGTCGGACAAGCACTCTTGCCTGTGCTCTTTCAGTGCGCGCTCTCTGTATGCGCTTCGGGCGTGCTCCTTCTGGATGTTCTTTCCGTGTTCTCATCCGCAGTGTCCGCCGGGATTTGCGTTTGCAGGATGGGACAGCTAAGTTCAGCCAAACAACCATTCGAGAAATGACTTCGGACGGCGAGGTTTCTCAACCTGGTTCCCAGGGGCCGGTTTTTTCAGGAAGGATGGGCCGTTTGGGGCCAGCGATCGCACGCGCCGGACGTCAGGCGGTTGCCAATATCCGTAAACGCATCTCGTTCCACGCCGCGAGCAATCATGCGTATCGTGGATCACACCATCAATCACAGCCGTCAGATGTTTCGATACACTGACCACCAATCTTCCCGGCGGCAATTCATCGGCGCGCAAATGGACAGTACATCCTGAGCCGATCTGCATCGTCGGCGTCCACACCCAGCCCAGCTGTTTCATGATTCGCTTGATCGAAACCTTGTAGACTCCCGTTCTCGCATTGCTGATTCCACGCTTCCGTTTGCCGGTGCGTTCGTGGACAGCCGCGCTGTTCACCAGGTCGTAGATTTCCTGGTATGGCTTGTCCGTCGCGATCGCAATCGCGCGGACAACACAATCGCCGGCCTTGCCCTTGTAGCCGGCGGCCCGTCGTCCTCCATCATCCAATTGAAAATGTCGGTGCATGCGCTCTGGATACTCCTGCGTTTGTTTACAAACCAGTGTTTTCGGATTTTAGCCTGAAGCGCTACTTCTGGGATTTCCATGTGCGGCGCGAGTTGCCTGTCGGCCATCACCCACGCGGCCATCCAGCCGTTTCGGAAGATTGACAGGGGCTAGCCCAGTCCACCCCCGCGTGGTCGCTCTATTATCCCTGTTCGCGACCCTTCCTCAGTAGACTCCTATTTTCGCATTCGCTGACATGGCTTGATTTTTACTTAGTCTTATTGTATGTATACATTAAGATGATCCATCGGGGCAACGGGCCGCTCGCTTCTCGACTGCGTCAGCGCAAGTTCCAGCTGCTGCGGCGTTTCTCTATCCCCGCCGACGCCCTCCCCGGTTCGCTCTCCCTTTCGCATCTCCGTTGCGGCAAGCCCACCTGTCATTGTGCCGAGGACCGCGGCCATCCGGTCTGGTCGCTGACCTTTATGGTGAAGGGGAAAAAACGTGTCCAGCACATCCCCAAGGATTGGGTCGAGGAGGTGCGGCGTCGGGTCCAAGCGGGACGGGAGTTTCAAGACGCCCTCCGCGAAGTGTTGGCGGCCAACGCCCAGCTGCTCGTGCTAGAGCGCAAGAAACCTAAGAAAAAGAAAAAATGAACCGTTTGACGCCACGTCATCTGCTCCACTTTGTGACACGGCGTCTTCGCCTCCGACGGTATCTCAAGGATCCGGGAGACGGTCGGCAACAACCGCAGATTCCGGCGCAGGCTCTGCTCTGGGCCCTGCTGATCGGCCAAGTCCTTCGCGAATCGAGTTTTCATGCCGTCGAGGCGCTGGCACGATCTTCGGCACGACGCACTCTCTCTATCGCCACTCCGTTCTGTGACGATACCTTGGGCTATTTCACCGAGCGGCTCGATCCCGGTCCAACACGGCAAGCCCTGCTCTCCCTCATCCGCGGCGCCAAGCGCAACAAGGCCTTTGATGATTGCCGCTGGATCGGCCTGGCCCTCGACGGCACCGGCGCGGGTTGGCGAACCCAGCAGGGTTGCACCCTCTGTCGGCCGAAGCAGAACGCTGCGAAACAGATCTCGGGCTATCAACATTCTTTCGTGATGGTCAGCGTGGTGGGAACCGGCCTGTCTCTGCCCTGCGATGGGGAACCCTACGGACCGGGCGATAGCGAGTACTCCGCCGGGCAGCGCTTATTGCGACGGGTGATCGGGAGCGTGGGAAAGCGCTTGGCGCAATATGTGGTCGTCGATGGAGAATTCGCTACCGCACCATTCCTGCATACGGCAGGTGAACTCGGTCTCCGAGTGGTGGCACGGCTGAAAGACAATTTGCCGGAGTTACTGGCCGCCGCCCAGCAACGTTTTCCCTGCGGGCCTCCGGCAACGGTTTTCCAGCATGGAGCAGATCGCGTGGAGGTCTGGGATGCAGAGGATTTCGATCCCTGGGACACCCTCGATTGGGAAACCGTGCGCGTCTTCTTCTATCGCCAGCACAAATCGAACGGCAAGGTCGTGGAAGCTTACTGGCTGACGAATTTCCCTTCTTCCACCGTGGGTTCGCAATCGCTATTCCGCATGGCCAAAAGCCGCTGGGAGATCGAAAACCAAGGCTTCAACGACGCCAAGAGTCGTCACGGCCTCGAGCATATCTGTCATCATCATGCCAACAGTCTGCTGATCGGCTGGCTCCTCACCCTGCTGGCCTTGACCATCGAACGTCTCTACCGCCTCCGCTATCTTCACCGTGGCAAACATCGGGTGCACAGCAGCGCTCAACTGCTGCTCCACCTGTGGCTCAGTCTTTCCCGCCCGCGGGCCTCCGATAGCAGTTGAAGCACGGCAGAAAAACCGTGTGTTCCCATTTTGCGCATCTCCCAACGCTGCAACACCAAACCGTGAACGGGCTGCAATACCGAAGGAAGAGTTCCGTCAGAAAATGGGCCCCGCTCGCTGCACTCAGCGCTCGAGCAAAAACCCGCCCTCACTCCAGGTTCCTTTCACTGGCCTCCTTAATACTTCCGAAATCGCTGGCGGCCATCACCCACGCTTGACACCAGCCCTTCGCTGCCCTATGTTCTTCCCCCAGGCAAGTGGAAGTCGCAAGCTCCCCCCTGCTCCTTCAAATTTCCGCACCGGAGGTACCCATGCCATTAAGTCTCACAACACTTTCCCTGGTGGCTTTACCTGTGTCCGTGCCCGAAGGCCTCAAGATTCTGGAGCGCGATGATTACTGCTGCAAGTACTGCGGCCTCGACGGCCGCGCCAGCTTTGAAAACGCCTTGGTCATGCGCGTGGATTTTGTCCACCCGCGCGCCCGCAAAGGCAAGAAAGATCCCAGCAACCTGATCGCCTGCTGCTCTCCCTGCAACACCATCAAGGGCACCAAGGTTTACGCCAACTTCGACGAAGCCAAATCCTTTGTCCTCAAACATCGCGAAGATCTGCGCAAAGCCTGGCAATCCAAAACGGCGCGCCAGTCTTCGAAACCAGCCACCGCGTAGCTCGGTATCGCACCTCGAGCTTGCCTGGTAGCGGAACAACACGCTTAGCCTGAGCTTTGAAGGGCTGTGCCCGTCTTTCGTTCTTTTTTGAGCGGATGGCCGGATGGCCCTCGATAACACCGGGGGCCATCCGGCTCGGCGGAGACTTCGACAATTTATCGGCCAACGGCGGTGGGCTCGGCCCCCTGTTTTCGTTTGGCTAAACCCCAGCTGCGCGGGCGGTGTTCACCAATTGGGCGGCAGCCAGCAGGCTTTTCTGCATCGCCGCCAACTGGGCTGACTGGGCGTTCATGGACTCCAGGGAAGCGACGAGGAATGCGGCCTCCGCCAGAGTCGTCGCAGGGTGCCGGGCCTCGGATATTGAGGCCGGTTCGCCGACTGTTCGCGGGACGCGGATCAGGGTCGGGGACGGCGAGTCACGGCTCTCCAAACACCAAGGACCCGTCACCGCCTGTTGTGCTAGCATGCTCGGGCTTTGTCCGAGAAAACACAAAACAAGACACTCTGGTTCTCGGTCGTCGTCCTCTTCGCTATCAACATCCTAAATTTCTACGACCGCCACGTCCCTGGCGCTCTGGTCGAGCCCATGCGTAAGGAGTTCCACCTCAACGATACACAGATCGGCCTGCTCGGCAGCGCCTTCATCTGGATTTACGCCATTATCGGCGTTCCTCTCGGCCGCATCGCCGATTCCGCGAGCCGCAAAAAACTTCTCGCCTGGGGCGTGGTCATCTGGACCGCGCTCACAGCTTCCGCCGGCCTCGCCACCACCTACACCGTCCTGCTCTTCTCGCGCGTCGGAGTTGGCGTAGGCGAAGCGGCCTGCGCCCCCACCGCCACCAGCTGGCTCGGCGATCTTTTCCCGCCAGACAAACGCTCTCGCGTCCTCGCGCTCTTCATGCTCGGCGTCCCGGTCGGCGGCGCGCTCGGCTATTTCTTCAGTGGTCCTCTAGCGCAAGCCTACGGCTGGCGGGCCGCAATGGTTTTTGCAGCGGTGCCCGCGCTACTTCTTGTTCCGGCTTTGCTAATGCTCCACGAACCGCGGCGCGGCGCCAGCGAACTCCATCTCGCTCCGCTCGCGCCCGACTCCATGTGGAACGTGCTGCGCATTCCTACGCTGCGGTGGATCATCGCTTCCGGCGCGCTGCTAAATTTCAATGCCTACGCGTTTGCCACTTTCCTGCCCGCGTTTCTCAGCCGCGTCCACGGTCTCTCGCTCGCGAGATCTGGAATGGCCACGGGCATCCTCTATCTCACGGGCGGCGTGACCGGCGGGACGCTCGCTGGCTTTCTCGGCGATTCCATCGTCCATCGCCGCAGTGATGGCCGCATGCTTTGCGCCTCCGTTTTAGCGCTGACCGCTATTCCCTTCGCATGCATCGGAATCCTCCAACCGGCAGGCTCTTTGTACCTCGCGATGACTTTCCTCGCGCTCACCTACGCCTCTCTCACGACCTACTACGGCCTCGTCTACTCCGCCATCCAGGACATCGTTCCGCCGAACCAGCGCGCTTCCGCCATGGCCATCTACTTTATGGCCATGTACATGTGCGGAGCTTCCTTCGGTCCGCTCCTCACCGGCAAATTGAGCGACGTTCTTGCCCGCCGCGCCGCCGCGCTGGCTGGCTCTGCTTCTGTCACCGAAGCCTTCCGCGCCGCCGGCCTTCAACAAGCCATGCTGATCATCCCCGTTCTCTCTGCCGCGCTGGGCTTGGTCCTATACGCGGGCTCGCGCACTATCGCGGCGGACATCGCCAAGCGCGAAGCAGCCGCTCAGGTCGCGACGGTAAACGCGTCTTAGCTCAAGAGAGCGGAAAGACGCCGGTTGAATTTACAGAAAGTAATAACAAGGTAGAATGGATGTGAAGGTGAAGAATGAAAACGGTTAAGCCACAAACCAAAAAATCCGAGGAAGCTCCTTCCCGCCGCAATCGCATTCAACGCGAAATCATCGCCTGGATGTGGGTCATCCTCATCTTCCTGTTGATCAACGGAACGCTCGGCCAGGCCCGCGTGATCCCCTCCGGCTCCATGGAAAACACACTGCTCGTCGGCGACCATCTCATCATGAGCCGCCTCGGCTACGATGCCGGCGTGCCTTTCACCCACTGGCATGTGCCGCTGTGGCGCAATCCCAAGCGCCAGCAAATGGTGATTTTCACTCCGATTGTCGCGCAAGAGACTTCCGACATCATCAAGCGCGTCATCGGACTTCCCGGTGAAACGCTGGACATCCACGACGGCTCCGTCTGGATCAACGGTCAAAAGTTGACCGAGAATTACACCACCGGTCCCAGCGAAACATACGGCATGTCCACGCCCTATAAGATTCCCGAGAACTGTTATTTCGTCATGGGCGACAACCGCGGAAATTCCTACGACAGCCGCTTCACCGGATGCGTGCCGCGCAACCACATTATCGGCACGCCGGTGATGATCTATATGTCGCTGGAGGCGTCGCCCGACGCCTGGGAATCGGGCCAGCTCCGCGAGCGCTTCTTCGCATACGCAAACGCGGTGATTCATCCGAGCACCGTGCGCTGGAAGAGGCTTTTCACTATATTTTGAGGCGGAGACTTTTTCCCTCGAAACCTGTTCCATCTTGTCAAATCTCGGCGGAGGAAAGTCGGCGACATGAGCGAAACAGCCCAACAATATTCGCAGCGCATTATGAAAACGATCGAGGGGAAGGATCCGCTCAAGACGCAGTCGGCGACGCCGAAGAAACTAGAAACTCTGGTGAAGCGCGCGCCGGCCTCCAAATTGCGCAAACGCCCTGCTCCGGACAAATGGTCCGTTGCCGAAATCCTCGCGCATCTTGCCGACACGGAAATTGTCGTCGGATGGCGCATCCGCTCGATCCTCGGAGCGCCGGGAACGCCGATTCAAGCGTTCGACCAGGACGCCTGGGCTGCCGCTGGAAACTACGCCAAGCGCGATCCGCGCAAAAGCATCGAACAATTTCGCGCCGTCCGCGACGCGAATCTCGCGCTCTACAAATCACTCAGCTCCGAGCAATGGAAGCATTTCGGAATGCACGCCGAACGCGGCGAGGAAAGCCTCGAGCGCATTCTGCACATGATGGCCGGCCACGACATCAATCATCTTTCGCAGATCGAAAGAATTCTCGCGCCAAAGAAGTAGCGGTTTTCTCTGCCGCCGCCTGGCTCGCTCCTGCTTTATTCGTCCCCGCGAACCTGCCACCACTCCAGCCGCTCGAATTCGGCCAGTTTTTCTGATCCGTGGTCGCGGCACCAATTCCTCCATGCCTCGGGATCGCTGGCAACGCTCGCATCGGTAATCTCGTGCAGCGCCATGTACGACCAGTTGCGCATCTGTGGATTGGTATTTGGATCGGCGACAAGATCGATAAATTTCGGCACCATGCGCATGCGTTGTGCGCGTGTAAAATTTCCGCAGTCGGAAAGATTACAGCCCGCGCGGTTGCGGACGCTGTCGGAAGGATCTTGCGTAAACGATTCAAACAGCTCATCCAGCGCTTCATCCTTGCCAAGATAGCGCATCCCTTCGGCGGCCCACTGCCGCACGTACGCGTCCGGATCGTGCTTCAGGTAGTCGAGAAGCACGGGATGAATGCGTTCATAGGCTACCCCGCGGCCGGCTAGCATCCCGAGAAAATAGACGGCGGCCGGGCGGTAATGCAGATCCGTGCGCGCGCGATCGATCAACATCTCCGCGGCTTGCTCGTTCTTTTGCCAGCCATCCAAAGTTAAATAAATGTCCGCATTCGCATAGCGCACGCGCAGGTCGCTGGAAAATTCTGAGCGCTGCTCCAACTGCTTCATGTGGTCCGTCAAACGGATGTGGCCGACCCAGCTTTCGACTTGTTGTTCGAACAATTCGCGAGCGCGCTCGTCGTGCCCAATGGCGCGCTCCAGCAATTCCTCCGACTGCTCTTGCGCTGGCAAAGCCAGCACGCGCTCTGCATCGGCCTCCGTCATGCGTCGAGCGGCAAGGGGGCGCGGCGGAAGGGCGTTTCCAGCCGCGGGCAGGCGCGGCCTGCTGCTTCGCGCTTTGTTCGCGCGCGATGCGCTTGCCGCCGCCTTGAACGTTGAGAATCGCCAGCCTTGCCACGCAAACATTCCCCCGGCGAACAGCATGAAAATCGCGATCGAAGCAATTGTGGAAGTTTGCGACTGCGGCTGCTGCCACCGGGCTCGCGTTCCGCCGGCGCCCAAAGAACCAGACTGCCCTGGCTGCGGCGGCGGGCCGTAGGGTGCATCGATTTCCACGTGCGTGTCGATTTTCAGACCGGCAAGAGTTTCGATTTGCGAAACGATCCAGCGCGCTTCCTGGCGGCTGCTGATTTCATCGGCTAGCGTGACGCGCCGGCCATTCTTGGTGCGCAAGCGAATGGCATACATCGCATTTCCCTCTGAGCCGCCCTGCTGTCCGCTCGTAACGGCCAGAACGGCGTCGACCTCAGAGAACAGGAACCGCTTGGTGGTGCCAATGCCGAGCACACGCGTGGAGGAAGCAATTTCCCCGCTGCCCACGCGGATTCGCGCTGTTCCCAGCGCCACGTGAAACACGGCAAAGATCACAAAGAGATCCATCAAGCCGAAAATAACAGGGAAAAACGATGGAGCCTTCGAATGGAACAGAAAATAAACAGCGCCCGTCCAGATCACCGCGAAAATCAAGAGAAAGAGCGCGCGGGACGGTGTGCGAAAAGCCGGAAAATAAAATTCCGTGCCGCCATCCTGCGAAGAGACAATCACTTTCGGATTGGCCGGAGCCACCACGGATTCCGCACTCGAATCGCCGGATGTTGCCGTAGCAAAGGCGGAAGTTTCTGAGGAAAGATTATCTGGCGCCGGCGGTGCCGAAAAAGAAGTCTTGAACACAGGCAGCTCGAAATCGTCGGAGTAATCAATCCCCGGAATATCCGCCTGCGCGTGAAGGAGCCAAAGAACCTGGTCGAAGGGATTGCCGTGATCGGTGACGTAAGCATCGGACGGAATTGCAAAACCCACCGGAATCGTGCGGCTAAATGGGTCCATGCACAGCGCTGCTGAAGAAATGTTTTGATCGCTTTGCCACAGCACGGTCTCGACGGTGGAACGGCTGTTGCCTGATCCCGTGATCGTTTTGCGGACACAGGAAAGCCGGAGGTCGATGCCGTGGGCGGCGTTCGCATCCAGTTTCAGATGAATTCTTCCAGAAAGCCGGCCGCCTGGAGAGAACGGAAGCGCGTCAAACTCGAAATAGGTATTGCCGAAACTCCGGCGGCGAAGCGTGGCGCGAAAAGCGTTTACAAAAAGAACCACGCCAACCAGGCCAAACCCTAACAGCAAGAACGCGCGCGGGTCATTGTGCCGGGCCATCTGCGGGACGAGAGTGGCAGCGACTGGAACAATCACCAGGTTGCAAAAAATGCAGACAACCCAGGCTGTCGTTTCACTTTTTTTGCGCCGGCTTTCCGCCTTGCGGTTGGCCCAATCCGCGCGCCACAGCCAGGGCGAGGAGGGGTTTGCTTCTTCGACCGCTGCTTGCTGCTTCAAGCGGCGATAGCCTCCCACCGCCCCGACCAGGAAGCCCGCGCCGATCAAGGAGATAAAAACAGCGATGACGGCGCCGACAAGGGTGCCGCTGGCGCCAGGGCTGCGGCTATGGGCGAGAAACGTAAACAGGGAGAGCAGCCCCGGGACAAAAAACATCAGCCCGAAACAGATGAGAAAAGCCGCTGCACCCTTGGAGGGCTTGGTCATACAACCAGTCTAGAGATTGCCGCCGCCGGCGAAATTGGACGAAAGTACAGGTTTGTTCTTGTAGTTACAAGTAGCCTGACGGGGCCACGGATCGAGAGCGGGGGCGCCGCAATATGCCTAGCGGGCGACGGCGCCCTTGGGCTGCGGGATAGCTGGAACAACTCCAAGCTGGCGCATCAGCCCTAGGGCATCCGAGCTGATGTAGGAATCGATGATCTTTCCGTTGGCGAAGTGATGGATGGTGATGCCCTCCAAGGACATTTTCTTATTTGTGGGGCGAACACCCCAGAACTCACCCTTATGAGTGCCGGAGAGGGTCCACGAAGTGGCGACCTTATCCTCTTCTGCCACGGTGTCCTCGACGGTGAAGTGCAGATCGGGGAAGGCTGCCAAGAAAACTGCAATCTGAGCCCTGTATGCTTCCGGTCCAACCGAGGAGCCGGAAGAATTGTTGTCGTGGAGAGCGTGGCTCGGGGAAATAATATCGCTCACCATTTCGAGCTTTCGTTTGTTCCACACATCTTCGTAGAGGCGGCGGACAATGGCCTTGCTGTCCATGGGCATGGCGTGAGGCTCCTTCGCATGGGCGAACTTGAACGGCTGCGACTGGAGATTGGCCAGCTCGCGGAGCGAAGGAAAGCAGAGGCTCTGCGGGGCGGCGCTCGCCAGAGCGTACTCCCAGGAAACGCGCTTTGCAATGCGGCCGGTTGCAAACTGGGCGCATGACGATTCGTGTTGACGATTCGGAAGCACGCCGCGCAACAAAAAGAGAAGTCTTTTGACAGAGCCAGGCTATTTGCATAAAGTGCGGGCAACGGTTGCTCGGAAGTCACTCTCGGTCGGAATGTTTTCATTTTTACTGCATCGCCAAAGACGAAATCTTGAGCATGCGTTTCTGGATGGATTGCTGTATACCCCGGGCAACTCGCAACTCGCGAAAATTCAAACCTCAGAGAGGGAGAAAACATTGATGAAAACAAAAGCCAGAATTCTTTCTCGGATGGGCTGGCTCCTGACGCTGGCGGTTATCCTGATTGCAGCAAGGCCTGCCTTCGCACAAGAAGACAATCATGTGCCTGCGGCCCTATTGGGCGGATTTCTCTTCATCTTTTGCATCATTCTCTTGGTGGCGTATGTGTATCACGCTTTGGCGCTGCAGACCATCGCGCAAAAAACCAACACGGACAATCCATGGCTGGCATGGATTCCGATCGCGAACCTGATCCTGATGCTGAACATCGCCAAAAAACCTATTTGGTGGATCCTCCTTTTCCTGATTCCACTGGTCAACATCGTGTTTATTATCCTGGTGTGGATGGGGATCGCCGAGGCTCGCAACAAACCCAACTGGTGGGGGATCTTGATGATTGTTCCGCCGGTAAACATTATCGTCCCGGGCTACCTGGCTTGGTCGGATTAGTCTTGCGACTTTTGTTCTGCGGTTCAGCGTGCAGCCACCTTTGATCTGGGTGATCTGGGTGCGCGCTCGACTCGAAGCGGGAGACAACCAGCTGGCAGCTGTGCTGTTTACCTCGAGACTCGAGCGTTCTAGGAACTAAGACCCACTTGTGGGATAACCGCGCTCGAGAGCCGATTGGAAGAGTATCGGCTGCGCTTATCTTGGGACTTCTCGAAAGGAAAAAGAAGAAATCCCTTCGAAAAGCCCCGAGACAAGATCAAATCGCATGAGTCGGCCGCTCGTACGGCTTACGGAGTTACGTGGACGCTGATAGCGATGTTGGCGCCATTGTCCTGACGATAGGTCACGTCAGCAGAGGAGCCCACCTTCAGCTTGCCGTCCACGGTCGTGTTCTTGTCAATGGTGAAGGACATCGTGCTCGAAGCGCTTGGTTGCGGCTGCTGATCCTGGGAAACGGAAGACCCGGACGCGACAGTGAGAGTGAAAGAACTCTGATCAACTGAGGCAATCTTTCCAGAGACAGATTGCGTCGCCGGCGCTGCCTGTTGACTTTGCTGCGTTTGATGCGTGCTCGACGACGGTAATGCCAAGGCTCCCGCTACGAGAACCGTGCCAGCCAATGCGGAAAATCCAAATCGCAATACATTTTTCATTTCAATGCCCTCCTCAGAGATTTGGCTGAGCGCAGGTAACGGTGCAGAAGGCGTGCCATAACCGGCACTCAAGGCGGGATATTTCTGAACTCCAATCCTCTTAATGGGTTACGAGGTTTGGCGAGGAATAGAGAGCGCTATGTCTCCTAGTACCGGAACTAGCATTCTCTTCACTGTTCGTGAACAATCTGGTTAGGTAATTTATCGCGGCGAATCTACAGTTAGCTTGGTATTGCCAGATGGATTTGGTTTGGGCAGTGTTTTAGGTTCGACTTTTGTTTCTGAACTTGCCACCGATGAGGACTGGGGCGCGGCATCGAAGAAGGAAGTACTGAGAGAAGCGGTGACAGGATAGGATTTTCCGCCGTCGGTGAGTTCGGTCAGAAGGAGCTCATAACGAAAGCCATCGGGATGATTCTTGCTTCTGAGAAGAACGAGGAGGCCCCGCACCTCCGCATCGGAATGGATGACGACGCCGTCTCCGAGGCTCAGGTCCGATACAACGGAGCCGTGAAATTCAGAGCCATCGCGATCCGCATTCGAGTCGATGGCACTGAAAATTTTGACGTGCAAAACGGTTCCTTGAGGGAGGACGTCGATAGGATCTACATCTGTGTGACGAAGACGAGTTTGTAAGTGAAATGCGAGAATCGACCCTGCCGGCACGCGAATAGGCACGATCGCGGAACTTGAAACCTGAGCAGGGGAGGAAACTGCAAACACACCGATAGCACAAAGAAGTACAGCTAGAAAACGCGACATGCGGGCGGGCCTTTCTATTCTGGACCGAACAGCGCCGAAGCTCCATATTAGTTTCTCGAGGGATGCCCGTCAATTCAAAAGCGGACAGAGTGTGGCGAATCGCTCAGCGATACGCCAGTTGCAGCTTTACTTCTGGATTTCTGAGCCGTAGCTTTGCCAATTTGCAGATCGACCAGCCATGGAACTGTCGCGCCGCCCGAGTTGCGTGTAGATAGAAGTGGGGACCACTCGGGAAGCCCAACGGGGCTCAAAAGCTTGGTACAGAAAAGAAAAAGGGCCGCGGAATGAGCACGCGGCCCTGAAACGCACTTACATGAATGGATTTGCCTTTGACCCTTCGCTGAAAACGCTCAGGATAAACTCGATACGATCTGACAGAATCCGCCCGAATCCTGGACTAAACCAGGTCGTAAACCGAACGTGTATCCCTGCAATTCGTGAGAAGAGCGGGATACATTTGCGTGGCATGATCCGCACACCATAGCGGAGTGAGCCACGACTACTTTAGAAAGGAGGTGATCCAGCCGCAGGTTCTCCTACGGCTACCTTGTTACGACTTCACCCCAATCATGAGTCATACCTTGGGCGCTTGCTTCCTTGCGGTCAGCGCGGCGAC